>Ga0164292_10000005_pt1 | contig 144265 bp, 225 predicted proteins | sample GEODES117metaG_FD_111486 | JGI IMG/M metagenome (GOLD analysis project Ga0164292, IMG submission 111486) | Eutrophic lake water microbial communities from Lake Mendota, Wisconsin, USA - GEODES117 metaG | ecosystem: Environmental > Aquatic > Freshwater > Lake | place: USA: Lake Mendota... | reverse complement strand
TGGTGCACCAACTTCACGACCTTCTACTACTTTGGCTTTTGGTTTGGCAGCTTCGCGTTCTTGCATGCCTGGTTTCCAACCGGTTACTTTGTGATCAAGTTCTGCCAGGCGTTGCACAGCTTCCTGGCCCTTGGCCATTTCGTCCAAAATGTCATTGAGTTCATCTAGTCGTACAGTACTTTTGGCATTGGCCTGAACAATAACTTGATTGCAAGGAACTTTTTGAATCATGCCTTCGGCGTGTAGCACCTGAAGTGTGTTACGACCATCGGGCATTATATTGCGGAACAGAGCATCGGCTAAGTCGTTGGCCTGTTGACCAGGGGCACTTTCTAGTACCTTCATAATTTCATCATGAATCATTCTGGGCAGCAGATCGCTGTAAACCAAAAGACACATATGATCTTCGCCGGGGACTCTGCGATACAACAGAGCTGCCCGACGATTATTGTGTTTTACCACGTGCTTTAGCATTTTTTTTCTCCTTAGGTTCCGCTACTGTTTCTGTTGACGGCGCGGTGTCGTCAGCCGCACTTCTAGTAACAGCACCAGCTGCTTCTAGAAACGCGATCAATTTGTCATAGGTATTGCCAACTGTGCTGAGTTCTTCAGTCTTCCAACTGCCTCTACTAGTAGCCAACTGTATAATCTGGGCAATATTCACTAAATCGGTTACGCCAAGCGTAGGACGCGGTTCGGGTGATTCCACTGTACTCATAAATTCTCCATTTGAATAACTGCTATTTTATTTACGGCAACACAGCCAATTGATTTTTTTTCTTTACCAAATGTTATGATTGTTTCGATCATTGATTTGATCAAGGAACAGTCCCAGGTAAGTGCTTTCGCTATGATTTTCAAAAGCTAAAAGTTTGCACATGATTCTTTTACCATTGCTTTCTGTGCTAATGTAGTCTCCAAAATAAAAACGCCCATGAAGATTTGTATAGACCCAGTCTAAGATGTCTTGTTCATTAACATACAAGTCAAACGGTACACGAGCAAAGTGTGGAGGACAATGGTCTGTGCGTCTGAGCCCGTGTACATTAAGTGGATTGATTTCTGGAAATAACATGTTTTTTTAAGATGAACACCTCGTTGTGTATGGCTACTAATTCATATCCGCTTTGGCCCAAAGCGTTTAACAGTTCCAGATAGTCTGTTGGATTGGTTGTGGTTTCGTGACTAGCCAATACCATCGGAAGCATGGTATATTGATAGGAGTGTTTTTCATCTGCCATGCTGTAGTATAGCAAATTACAGTTTGTTTGTAAACAAAATTATGGCTCGTTTGTTTTTCAAGCGACTGCGATAATCATCACTAGCATGCCATTGTTTTCTATCAAACAACACCAGATCGCCGCGTTGCCACTCGTATACTTTGTGTATGCTGAGAAAGAATCTATCCATGGCTCTACAATGTCCAAGCATGTCACTCCATTCGGTGTGAGGCACATGATCAGGAATAGGTCCGTGTTCTTGTTTATAGCGACCAAAGTCTTTGTATGCAGCCCACTGATCAAAAAATACTGTGCGTGTAGACACAGTTTCCAATGGGATCATCACAGCATAATAAGGTTCTATGTCAGTGTGTTTGCATTCAATGATGTAGTCGTTGTGAACATCCCATGGCAGTTGGCTTTCAAGAATGTAGCTGGCCATGCTCACATAGTTGCCTAGTAAAGGATGCAAAATTTCGTCCAAGGAGGCTTTGATGTCCGCAGTATCCGGATGCTCCCATTCCCAAATGTGATGATTGGCTACGAGCCCTTGATCAACCCAGACGCCTTTGGGATCTTCGTATGGAACCAATTGACTCTTTGAAAGAATCAATTGTTCAAGTTTGTCAAGTGTGTGGCTATTGAGTTTCTGCGGGTGTATTTGCAATGGTAACATGCAAATATTTATTTTACTTGGACTTGTATTTTTGCATTTCTTTTAGATAACGAGCACAGTCAGATCGCTGTTGATTAGTGATTTTATCGCGCTCAACCACGATACCGCAATCTCTGCGCAGAGCAGAGGCCTCACGGTCTGTCTTGGTAAAATAATAGAATAGAAAAAAAATAGCGACTAGCAAAGTAGTCGCTCTAATCAATTCTTGATGCAGCATTTCTACCTGGAATCTTTTATTATCTGAACAATTTTTTCTTGCTCTTCATTGTACTTATTCCAAGCATTTCTAATACCATCATACAGTATCCATTTTAGTATATAACCAATCACAATAACACAGGCCGGCCATACAAAATATGGACGCCAATGGTCTGGCGCGGTAAAAGTACACCCAAAGAGAAACATGGCCAGCAGCCAAAACCGCTGCCATGTTTCAAACTGTTGCCACTGCCAGCAAAGAAAATGGTAGATTTTTTTCATTTGCTTTTTGCTGCCTCCTCGTAATGAGCCCACACACCAAATGGTGGTTCACAGCCAGGGTTGCCTTTGATGATCCAACATACATCGCAATACTGCTCATCACCCCACTCACCAAACGGCATGCCGTCAGTAAACATAACAAACTTCTTGGGCTGAATATCGTTGGCCTTCATCCACTCGTAGTTTGCCATAAAGTCTGTGCCGCCACCCCCGGCTGGTTGGTAGTTGGCAATGTCTTCTAGATTTTCACTAGTAAAGATTTGCGGATTATAGATTTCTGTATCAAAGCACCATACATGAATCTTGTACTCGTCGTAGGCTTCCATGATGCCCTTGATCTCGGCCATGAAGTCTTTGATGTCACGCTCACTGATTGAGCCCGAAGTGTCAATTGCTACACAAATATCAATTTGTGTACCAGGCAACATACCAGGCATGATAGCATCCATGTGCCATCCTTTACGGCTAGGCTTCATCCAAGTAAAGTCACTCTTGATTGTGCTTTGAATTTGCTGTTCCAACAATGAGCGCCAATCAATAACACTTTCAGTCAAGTCCTTGATTAGACGCTTGACACCTGCGGGCAAGTTGCCTGCACCTGACTGCTGAGCAGCATTCAATACCGCTTCGCGAATCTCGTCGCGAATCTGCTGTTTTTCTTCTTCGCTCAAACGCGGGCGACCTTTGCCGTCCTTGTCGCCGTCGCCGTCATCCTCACCATCGTTACCATCCAAATGCTCGTCTAGCAGTTGTTCGACCAGCTGATCTAAATTGATCTTCTTGACATTCTTCATGAGATCGTCGTAGATCTCTTCTGAACTCATGCCGCGATATTTTGAATCGTACAACATGGGCACAACACTAATGCGTTCGCCAACCTTTTGATCAACCAAATCACTGTTTACAGCAAAGTCATTGGCCACATTAAAAATCATAGGATCACGATCACCTCGGCGACCCATGTGATCATATACCGCATGTAAAACCTCATGTCCAACTAAAAACTCTAGTTGTTTAGGAGGTAGTTTTTCGATAAAAAGAGTATTGTAGTAGAAATTGCGTCCGTCGGTTGCCGCAGTAGGACACCATTCGTCACCATTGATCAGTTTCATGCGAGTTGCAAGGTTGCCAAAAAACGGTGCTTTGAGTAACAGTGCAATACGAGCTGTGATCAGTTTTTCGCGAACAGCATTGTCGCGCTTTTGATCAAACTCAATCTTGGGTAAATCTTTTTTCTTAATCTTTTCGTTAAGAGTAGTGGATGCAGTTGACATGCAGGCTCCTTATATGAGTATGTATTATAAAACAGAGTGGATTTATGGTCAAACCCACTCTGTTCGTTTTAGGCTTTCTCGCGAGCACTTGCAGCCAGGATGTACTTGCCAAAACGCTTGTGGAACTCGTCAAAGTTCTTGAGCTTGTTGGGGATCAGCGGCAGGTTGTAGGTAGTGAGTGCAATACGCGAACCCATGACCACCAACTCAGTGTTGAAATTGTCCATCATGTACTTGAGGAAGTTGTCAGCCAGCGGGTGCCATGCATCCATCTTGGTCTTGTCGCCTTGCACTGCTTGAAACTTCTCTTGCAGGCTGTAGCACAAGCTCACTGCCAGCGAGTACTGAGCACTAATTTCTTTGGTGTCAAGAGTAGTTACTTTACCGCTGAGCACATCGTCGGGCTTGGGCATCTTGCCTGCAACCTTGCGGTGAGCCATGAACTTGATGGCAATGCCTTCGCCAACTGTACCTGCAATCAGGTTAGTCAATTCTGCATCAGTTGTGTCTTCGTCTTCACAGAATTGACTCACAAAGCTCCAGGTGCGTGGTGTGGCAAACGCACGGCTGGGACTGCGAGAATCGAAGTCAAACAAGTCTTGTTTGGCAAAGCCAACATAACCAACCACATCTTTGTGGATTTTATTGTTCACTGCCCACTGTTCCCAGGCGCCGTGGTCCACACGCAATTCCTGGTGAACAAAGCGATTGGCAAGAGGGGTCGGCATGCGGAATGTAACACCCTTGTCGCTTTCGCGGTTACCGGCGGCAACCATAACCACATTGTTGGGTAGTACATATTTTCCCACACGCCGATTTAGAATCAGCTGGTACGCCGCACTTTGCACAGCCGGCGCCGCTGAATTAAGTTCGTCCAAAAATAGAACGATAATAGGATACTGGCTGGCCAGTTCTTGGTCGGGCAAGTCAACAGGCGGTGCCCAATCCATTTTACCCAAGTCCTTGTTGTAAAAAGGAATGCCTCGGATGTCAGTGGGCTCCATTTGACCTAGTCGTAAGTCAATCATGAAACCGTCAAGTTCATTGGTGATGCCTTCTACCAGCTCACTCTTGCCAATGCCCGGGGGGCCCCAGAGAAACACAGGGCGCTGTTTCTTAAAGCATCGCATGATAGTCTTGCGAGCCTCAATTGCTGTGATAGTACGATTTTCGCTTGTTTGTGCCGCCATCTTAAACTCCTAAAAATGTGATTTGCAGAACTAGTATATTGCAGATGTGAATTTGTGTCAACAAAGTTTTGCTGGTGTAGTTTTTAAGCAACATCAAATAAATGTTCAAAAACTTTAGCATGGATTGATAGACTTACACTGGCAGTGTTGGACCATGTTTGGAAATTGTGTACTTTGGCATGAATTTGATCTAGCGTGGTTACTTGCAAGGGCAGTTCGGTGTAATAGGGTGCGTTGGCTTTGGTAAAGTTTGGCGCAGTACTAGCACATATTACAATACTAATAACATTTTGGCTGTATGGTTGCTTTTTTAGCAACACTTTTGCATAAAGTGTGTTTGCTGGCTGCATTTTGGCTCCTTTTTTACTATAACACAAGTATAGCAAAATGGGCCTTTTTGGTCAACCGTGCAAACGGTTACCGTGCTCGCGTATCAATTCTGCGGCTGTGTGTGGACTGCTATTGAACATATCCCAAAGATCCTTTTCTTGGATGTTTGGGTCTACCTGGATGGTATAAACTTCATAATGCCTTTGACTGTTTATTCTGGCTCGCATTAGAATGCCTTGTACAGCTCTGTTCAAGGCAGTACCTGTTTGATCACCTGGGTCTTTGGCCTTAGGATCACTAAGGATCTTGAGCAGGCGGATTTTCTCTTCTTGGTCACGCAAATGTTCAAGTGTGGTCAAGTCTACCAAAGATTCAAGGCCGTACATGTCCCAGCTGAGCAAAAACAGTCGCGGTTGTTTTTTATGCTTGGCCATTTCTCTGCTGATGCCTATATTCGCGTTTGAGCCAGTATTTGTATCGGTTCCAGTATTCTCTTAGAGAGTACGGCAGTTGTTGGAATTCTTCGTGTTCCCGGCAGTTTTCTAACCAAATGTTACGCAGCCAGTTACGAAAGCGATCATTTGATTGGGTTGTCATACCATGGCCCTTATCAATAGATCCAGAGCGTTTTTTTGCTGTTTCTCTTCTTCGGGAGTAAGTTCTTTGGGAATCATTTTTTCACTGTGCTGATACACATGATCTTCGCCGTGTTCTGGCAACTGCTCAGTTAGCCCAATCAGCATACGATAGCTTTCCCAGGCAGCTTTGACGCCGTCATTTTGCACTTTGGCCACAGTGGGAAACAAATCCATCCAAATGTATTCGCGAGGTACCTGCATCACATGAACACCATTGGCTCTTGGTTCAAGAATTCGACCACTGTGAAACAGTTCTAGACCCACACGCTCACACTCAGCAGGGTCCAGGCCCTCAAGATAGCCAGGTTGGTACATGTACTGCTCCACCACAGTTTTCACATGGTCTTCTGTGCGCATGTGAGTTCTAGCAATAATGCACAGTACATCTTCAATCTTGACAACATGGTTCACAATATCTCGAACACAACGACCAAAACTAAAACCAATTTTCATAACATCTCCTAGAATTTGTCTCTAGTATAAAACAGTAGTAGTTTATTGTCAACCTAGGCCACAAGCCAGACATCGTTACGAGAAAATGGTAAAAAGATGTCTGGTACAAATACTCTTATTATCTCAAGTCCTTGAAACCATTCTACTACGAAATGATCACCTGGTACCAACCATTCCACTGTTAGTCCGGGCGGAGCAGTGGGATCATGATTCAACACTTTTTGCACCAGATCTGGATCAAACAATTTGGTTTGATCCAGATGCACTGTGTACCATCCAAACTCTGGATTGGTCAACACAGCCACTCTGTTGTTTTCAACAAATTTATTCATCGCCGAGGTTATCTAAATATTGTTTAAGATTACTAGCATGCAACTCCAGCATAATGGCATCTTGTTCGCCCATTAGTTCAATGTGTTTTCTATCACGAACAAAATATGGACTTGCTAACAATCTGTCCAATTGAAGCAATTGAAGATTGGTAATACTGTCCAATTGGAATTTATAAAATTTTATTTGATTTTGCAGCAGCAGTCGATGCGCTGCCGGGGTAAGTCGAAGACTATTTGGGTTGAGAATATTACGCCAAATTTGGTCCAAAGGTATTTTGCCATTGGCAAACAATTGTTGTTCCCATTGTCTTTGCCTTCCTGGTTTATGGATAGATTTGATCACCTTGCTTGAGCAGTACCACCGAAAACTTATCAGTCTTGAAAAGGCTGTTTAGTTTTTTTGCAAGATTGATGGCATGTCCGGGATTACTGAAACTGACTTTTTTGTACTTTGGCCCTGGGTAGGCTATAAGAATATTATGATTCTTAAGATTGATTGGTTTGGTGTCGTAGAATACTGCCCAAATGCCTTCGCTGTTTAGCACTTGGTCGCTCTTGAATGTGGTCTTGTTCACATGTTCAAGCAGAACTACTGGTTTAGGTCTACTCATTTTTTGATATTTCCTATACTTTTATTTATGCTAAAATCTGGGCATATATTAGAACTTGCCCCCATCTAGTTGTACTTCAATGGTTTGACTAGAATTATTTTGTAAGTGAAGATTAAGCCTGGCTATTTCGGCCAGCATGGTGGTTATGTCAGCATGTAGATTATTTGCCTCCACTGCGGTCAGTCGTAGTTCGGTGGTACGCAATTGATTCAATGCACGAATTTTGTCAGAAAAATTCACAATGTGCATGGTAGGTTTATAGTCCATAGCATTTCCTTGCAGCTTGTTCTTGTTCGTCGGCAGTGCGCCACGGACCTTGAAAATCATATCTTTGCAAAGTTATTAATTTTGGATTGTAAGTTTTGGTCCAGTTATGATTCAACTTCACAAGATAGTAACCAGCACAGTAATAACTTTTGCTTTTAGTGTTTTTGGTATAAATTGGTAATCGCTTGCTCACATCATACAAGGCATTGTGTGGGTTACCAACAGTAGGGAACCCATTGACTTCGTTGCCGGTTGATGTTCTAATTTTGTTTGGTTTTACAAATTCTATGTTGTGTCGATTTTGTAACATCTTAATGGTTGTGTATTTTTCTCTATGAGTGGCATCCACCCACACAATACCATCATCGGTGTTTTGGATAGTGGCAATCTTTTCGCCATCTTTTTCCACAATCCAAAATTTATTTTTAACAACAGGTGTTGCCTTGAGTTCAGTCATTTGTTTTTTCCTAGCTTTTTTGTTATTAATCTTTATCAAAATCAATGGTAAAGTTGAAAGTCAACTTGCCATCCTCGTATTTCAGTGCAAATGTTTCTTGATCTTTGAAATGTTCCATCATCTCGTGCATTTGCATAATTTGTTTTCTGGTAAGGTGTACTATCACTGGGTTAGCACCAAACCTGTCTATCTTGAATTCAGCCATGTTGATCTCCGTTGTCTTCTTTGCATACCCAGCCTAGCTTGTATAGGTCGTCTGCAATTTCTTCAGTCACAGTACCTTCTGGCACATAACCTTTGACTCCATCTACATCTCCGTTGCCCAGACCGTCGCCCATACCTGAACAGTACCAATCGATGTAGTCACCTTTTTGTTGCATGTCGGCAATGATACCTCCAGCATATCTCCAGCTACAACCCCAGTACTGATCTTTGAGTATGGGCATGACTTCGCGTTTTTGCCACTGCATGTTGCACATGGCTGCGTACAAATTTTGAGCATAGGCATCGCTGGCACGAACTTTGTTCAAGATCCATTCAGTGGTCAAGAGATCGTATTCCAGATTGTTTTCTTGGCTGGCTGGATCATCAAACTTGTTCCGATGTTCTTCTAGTACGGTTTGAAACCAGTCAAGATAATCTTCGTTGGGAGATTCGTCTTTTTCTTCCATGCGTTTTATGTAACCTTCCTTTTGGAAGAAGTGGCGGTCGGGGCTGGCGCTGATCTTGGTCATGCGTAATCCTTTTTGAAATCAGGCTCGCCTGCTTGTATAGTGCGTACCAGACTCTTGTGTACAGTGTAGGTCATTGCAGTGTTGGCTTGATATCATTCTGTGCATTATACAGCACTTGTCCCAAATGCTTGGCTTCATCTTGGTCTAGTTCGTCCCAATCCACTGGTTTACTCATGGCCTTGATTTCTTCAGGAGTTTTGCCTTCGAACATGCTGGTAATCTCATCCACTAAGGCGTTGAGCTCTTCCTGAGATCCGTCAAATTGTTCAAACACAGCAGGGTCAAATACAATTTTTAATTTTTTAGTCATTCTTCTACTCCAAAATGTTGTTTAATCGCAAAAGCAAACAGTTCTGCTTGATATTGACCAGCAGATTTTATTTCATATTCATTGCCCATATTAATACAGGCCTGAGCACATTCTGCTATAATCAACTCGGCGAACTTTGCCTGTATCTGTGGATTGATATCGGGATAATGAGACCCACCTGCTTGTAACTGTAATTTTCTTAACAACTCTTTGTTCATGTTTTCTCCGGATAGCCAGCACTTAAAAAGTCTGCATACTGCTGTGCTTGGTCACCAATTTTAACCAATTGATGCTTGCCACAAAATTTCATAAACTTGACACCAATTTGTGGAATGTTTTTGACCACTGCATTGGCAGCAATGGTTTCTGCAATCCACGCTTTCACATGGTCAGGTTGTGCAGAAAGATCAATCAAGGTGCAGTTACGCTCGTAGTCGTCTAACACACGATGCTCTTCGCCATTATGGTCAACCCAGCGTTGGAGCATGAGATTGTTCCAATTGAAACCTTTTTTGTCCATGTCGGCAAACGCTTCCAGCAAGCCTACTTTGTTCTTGCTGCCTTTTATCCGCACGCCTGGATAAGCCGAAAACACATTGTCGCTCACATCACCACGCATGCATTTTTCAAACAGCAGCCAATTTGGATCAGGAATCACTTTGGGTTCTTTGGTCTTTTTGTCTACCACACGCCGGCCTTTGTAATCAAAGATGCCTTCCAATGTGTGAAGTTCGTCTGACACTCCATTGTACTGTGTGACATTGTCTGCCAACAGTTGGTAGTAGTCTGTGTCACTGCTCACAATCACATGACTGTCTGCAGGATGACTTTGTATCCAGCCTGCCACAAGATCATCTGCTTCAAGGTTCTCGTGACGCAAGACTGTGCAGTTGGATTTTTCGTAGAAGAATGTTTTGAGATCGTCAAAGGCATCCCAAAATGCACGATCCTCTTCCAGTTCAGCATCAGTGAGTGCAGCACGAGCCACAGCACGATTCTTCTTGTATGGTTGATAATAGTCTTTGCGCCAGCTGCGACCTTCTAAACAGATAACCACATGATTGGCCTTTTGATCACGCCAGGCCTTGTAGATACTGGATAAAGTCACATGAATAGCAAAGCCCACTTTTTCTTCCAAGGTGCTGGCTCTATGGGCTGCATGACGAGCCCGAAAGAATGTATTAGCAGTGTCTACGATTAAATAGTTCATAGAGATATAATAGCATATTATTTACCTCCATGTCAACCTGGGCTAGCCCGTTTTATTGGTGAAATACCATTCTTCAGTGTACCCGTCCCGTAACCAAAATTTACTGCGATCAATTCGGGTAAATTTATCTGCAAATTCTTTTTTGATTACACGGTGTACAACATGTTGCGGATTCATGTTAAAAGATGTGGATCTGGCTTCTTGATTGATGCTGAAAAAAGAATCCGAATTGTTGGCAATAAATTCCAAATAGCCATTTAAGGATTCTTTGTCCATTTCGGGCATGCTGTCTGAATTGATTACCAAATTGAATCTATCCACACGATGCTTGAGTTGAGATGGTGTTAGGAATTTAACAGCGGTGTCAAGGTTTTCGTATGCAAAACTCACATTCTCTGCGCCGATGTTGGCTGCCAACTGATAGGCTTGACATGCAGCCACGCCTGGCAAATCCACCATGAAAATATTTCTATACCCCAGCTGATACAACCAGTAGGCCACCTGACCAGCTCCTCCGCCTATTTCCACGATGCGAGATTCTATGGGATATTTGCTTTTTACTTTTAAGGCGATATACAAGGCCATGAGATCTCGATCACTGAACAGACCACGGGAAGTTTGAATGCCCCATAATCCACCCTGCCATTTGGGTGCAACAATAACCTTGGGAGAGTTATCTAGCAGAGTATCAGCAGATACTGCTACAAATGAAGTTCCTTGTTCGTGATTTTGCGGACCAATGATACCTAAGTATTCCATAACTCCCAGCAACACATCATAGTGTCGCAGTAACCTTATATAACTTGCGTCTGGGTAGGTTTGAAGATAGTAAGTTTCAACATCGCCTTGGCTGATGCCAATCAACAACGGACTTTGATGCATGAGATTGAGATGCTCATGCGCCTTTTCAAGTTGGCCTGAACGCAGCCACTCTAAGAAAAATTCATGGGCATTGCTGATTTCATACCACATGGTTCCTTGAGAGTTAACATAATCGTTGGGATAGGATTTAATAAACCGTGCCAATCGTTGCATGAACACAGGATCATATTCTAGCCATGGCTCTCCCCATGCGCCAGTGGGCACAAAAGGCGTTTTTTGATCTGGTGTGTTTCTCTCAACCCACTCGAGATCTCTTGTGAGAAAAACAAAGTAGGAATCTTTTACTTTTTTGGAAATGTTAAAAATTTTTGCGCTACATATATGGGTCATAAAATAGCCTAGCTAACTTCAGTTCTGCCGTTGCCTAGATCTCGTCGTTGCAGAGTCAGTCTATCTTCTTTTGGTTGATTTACTTCCCATTGCTCATAGTTTTCCATGATCACGTTACGGCAAATGGTTTGAAACCAACGATCAACAATTTGGGCATCATCTTTGCCTTCGTAGCCAGCACGAATCAACTTGGCAACAAATATGTCATTCCAGTCTAGTTCAAAAGCACCATTACCAACATTGTCTTGATCTAGTTCAACACTGACAACACTAACATAAGGTTCGCCTCGTCTGGTAGCTGCCTCTTTTGCATTGGCGCTAACACGAAGTTTTGGCTTTGCCGTTGCAGCAGCACCACCTGCAGGTTTTTTTACTCGAGCTGGTTTCTTTTTTGCAGTTGCTGGTGTTTTTACAGGCGTTTTTTTTGTGACCATTATTTGCCCCAACCGTTGCCCCAAAGATCCACATGAAGTCTTGGACTGTAAATATACCCTAGTTTCAGTGCTTCTTCGGCAACAAATAATTTGTTTTTCTCGTACAACTCAGTTGTTCCTCCAACAGGCATAACATAAACTTGCCCCATGAATCCTGCCCGACGATATTCGCCAACTGCTTTTTGTACTTCGTCAAAGTCTTCCTTGCTTGCAACTACAAATTTTAGATATGTGTAACCAAACTGTTGATATTCCAGCACTACTTCTGGCCTGATAGCGTCTTCCCATTTTTCGCCACTGGCACTGAGTTTTGGGCTTACACTGAATTGCATTTCACGCCAGCGACCAACAAACTGATCGTGATCTGACTCGTTAGTACCACGCCAGGTGGTGTGCCACTTTTCAATATAATTTTGAAAATCAGGACTCAACGGCTGAGTACCATTGGTTTCAAAAGTTATGTAATCAAGATCCAGCATGCGCGAATGTTCCAGTAGTTCTGGATACACTCGTTGCCAGCCCAGCAATGGCTCGCCGCCCGTGATCACAAGATGCACAGGATTACCGGTGTACTGTTGCCAACGACCGTTTGGAGTAAGAACCAGTAGTTCATTCACCAGTGTATCAATATCCTTGGTGGGACTAAAATCTTTGAAACGCGGATCCCAGCTGGCATAGCTGTCGCAGCCGGTGTGTACCAGTGGCAAATCTGCAAATGACTTGTATTTGTCTGAGTCTACAGAATCTCGTTCTACACTCACTTCACCTCTGGGCATTCCAAATCCGCCACAGGTAAAATTACATCCAAATGTACGCAGAAACACGCTGGGTACACCAACATATCTACCCTCGCCTTGTGTGCTATAAAAGATTTCACTAACTTTTAGTTTCATAGAATTTCCTCACGAATTTTATTGTATAGAGTTTCAAAGTTTTTGTCGAGCCATTGCTCAACCGTATCTGGATTCCAGTCTGGGATCACTGTCAATAGTTTATTTAGGTTAGCGCAACTTTCCCACTGATATTTTGGCACCATCTCGTCTGGCATGGGTGTGATATGGATCTGCGCATTGTCCATGCCCACATGTTTTTGTATTAGTCTGGCAATGTCTTCAAAGGTCAACTGCTTGCCGGTGCCAATATTATACACTCCACTAGTACCTGTGTTTTTTAAGGCTAGCATACCATTGATACAGTCATCCACACTGATAAAATCTCTAGATCCTAATCGTCCTTCATGATGCCAGACAGTTAGTTTACGACTGGTTATAGCACTCTCAATGTATCTACGAATAGGACTAGGTTGGTTTTTGTGACCTTCGTTGCGACCGTACACATTAAAAAATCTCATGCCTTGTACCGGCACCTTGAACTGTTGCTCAGCGCACCACATGTCAATGGTTATCTTGCTCACGCCGTAGTGGTGCTGAGGCTGAAAAGGCCCCCATTCGGGGCTGTTGCTCCACGGGCCGTACACACTAGCACTTGAGGCATAGGTAATGCCGCAGCCGTGTTCGTTGGCAAAACGAATCCATGCCTGTGTGTCTTCTATGTTTTTTCTAACCAAGGCATTCCAATCAAACACATTGGTTTCACTAATAGCGCCCATGTGAAAGATCCATTCAATTGAATCGCCACCAGTATCCCAAGTTTTGCCACGATCAGCCCAGTCAAGACTATGAACATTGTGACCATTATTCACAAGTTGTTTCTTTAGTTCGCTGCCTATAAATCCGCGATCACCTGTTACAATTATCATTAATCTATGTCTCCGCCTTCACTGTCGCCGGTTAGGGTGCGGATTGGCGCTGGTGTCTTTCGATAGTTGCCCTTGCCCGGAATCGTATTTCGTACGCCGCCCACCGGGTCCGGTACATCGCCTTTTCTACGGGGTATAAGATGGATATGAGGCCATGGCACAGTTTGTCCCGCAGCTTCGCCATAATTAAGTCCGATGTTGAAACCATCCCATTCTCCTGTATCTACTTTTTGTTTTCCATGATCAAATGCATCAACAAACGCATCTCGTAACACATGCTTGCTATTCTGTTGTGGTACAAATAACAAATGACCTGGTGTGCATGGATAACGATCGTTAAACACTGCTACATGAAAGTCTTGTCTTACTGTATCATCCCAGGGCGCAGCTGGACCAGCTTCACTGCGTTCATAAGCGATATTTGTAAAGATGCGTTCGTCGTGAATTGTCATAGTTATCCTTCGTAGATAGCACTGTTACCTGAATGTTCAAACACTTCAGCACTCACCAATTTTACTCGCTGATGTTCGTCGCCTAGCAAATTTTGATACTTGTTGGTTGGGTCAGCGGCTAGCCATTGTGCAACATGTTTGTAAACAAATTCTGCAAATGCTTCGCATCCCACAGCAGGCACAATACGCAAATCAATTACACCTTGATTATGGTATGGACTTTTCTGAACTTCATCTGGTTTGCCGTCAACTTCGGCCATGCGACTCCAACCTGCCATTTGTTTGAAACGATCCAGTAGAGGATCATCTTCTGCGATCACCGTGGTATGATCAAACTGTGTGTCCAACCAGGCCTTGATTTCTTTTAAGCCACCAAAGTCTTGCACCCAATTGCGTTCGTCTAGTTGCTCGGCTTCAAACACAAAACGGAAACCTAAACTATAGCCATGCATCAAACTGCAATGACTATGAGTGGCCTTCCACTGTCTGAAGCAGCAGGAATAGCCGCGATCGTTACCGTAAGTTTTTGTTGAAAAATTTCTTGCCATGTGTTTTCTCCTATGTTAGATTATAGCATAGGCAGCAGAGTTTGTATAGCGGGAGTGATGCCAAAGACCGCTGGGTTGATTTATTTGATAAAAATGCAGTTTGCAGTAACGCGATAACGGTCTGACGCCCATGATCTTGTTAGTGTGTCTCTTACTTTTTGACATTCTTCAAAATTTTGAGTCATAAAGGTTATTGACCCTTTGGACGGGGGCACATTGGGCGAAACAGCGTGTAGCATTATCACTAGAGTCCACATGCTTGTATTTATTTCTCACTAGGGCCTCCAGTGTCATCTGATCCTACTGGTTCAAATGCTTGCAACTTTTTCTTAAATTCTTCTGCATTAGCCACTCGTTGACGCAGTTCGCTAGAACTAAAACTGTGATCACGGCCGTTAAAGAACAATTCAATTCCGCGCTTGTGGCAAATTTCTCTGCCGGTGAATTCTTTGCCTTCGTACTCGACTCCCAAGATTCTCACATTTATGGGAAGAATTAGTAAAAGATCTTCTAGGTCTTTTTCTGTGTTATATACCCAAACTTCATCAACATACTTGCATGCTGCCAATTGTAGCTGTCTTTCAACTATGCTTTGAACAGGTTTATTTTTACTAGGACGATCCAGTGTAGGATCATTTTGTAAAGCACAGATAAGATATTCACAGTGTTCTTTTGCTTCGCGCAACATGGCCACATGCCCTGCATGTAGTAAATCAAATGTGCTTGCGGTAAATCCTACTTTTTTGCCATTAATCATTTTGCCCACCAATTCTCCCAAGGGAATTCAATCCAGCAAGGGTCTTCATGTTTGTTAATAATTAGTCCAGCGTAGTCAACACCCTTAAATTCACTTGAGTCGTTGTCCACCACAGTGGCAAATTGTACATTGTGATGCCAGATATCGTTCCAGGTTTCATCTCTAGGCAAACAACCTGATTCCCAGTCTTCTTTGATCCAGCGTAGTGTGCGACCAGTGTCATTGATATCGTCTACAATAAGAATCTTCTTGCGCAGTGCAGGATCAGACACAGTCATGTTTGCTGGTCTAGGCGCAACATCTGTGGGCACATACCCAAATGCATCCTCTGCCATCCAGAGATTGCTTTCAGGCCCTAGCTCTGCATCGCGAAAGCTGATGTTTAAGGTGTGCATGGGAATGTCTAGATATTGGCTGATCATCACAGCAGGCACAAGACCTCCTCGAGTGATACCCACAATATAGTCTGGACGCCAATTGTCAGCAGCCATTTGACGCATGATACTGTGAATGTATCCGTTCAACTGTGTTTGATCAATAGTTACAATTTTGTTAGGAGAAGTCATAGTCTGGTACCTTACAGTCGTGATTGATAATTGTCTCGTGAAATTTTAACATGAACAAGCTGGCTTCGGGGGCAAACTCTTCACGCAAATGAATAAGATAGTTGTTACTGCCATCGTTGAACTTGTGACTCCAGTCGCCCTGGCCCATGCGTATGCGATAGTGTTTAGCTATCATACGGCCAGCTTTGGCCCAATGGTCGTCAGTGATTTCTTGAGCTTCCGCGCCGACCATGACCCACCAGTCTACCATTTCTTGTGTGAGAGCAGTGGTATGAATCTTAAACGGCTTTAGTGCCACCACGCCGGGTGAGATAACTTTCATTGTGTTCCCAATCTTTGTTTGGATCTTGTCCTATTAAAAATCCCCATTCTCGTTGATGAGGTCCTGGCATGAATAAAGTCCATGCAGTTACACCATCTTTAAGTTCAATACGATGAAAGCTACCAGCCCTGCAAAAGCGGAAATGGCCAGGCCCACGCCAATGCCGTGTTTCACTGACCTTGGTACCTGAGTCATTAAACTCCGGAATCCACTCGTAGTAACCTCCCGCAAGTATGAAAGTGCAATACGGCCATGGGTGATCATGTACATCGTCTGGGTCTCCTTTTAAGAACTTGTGTAAAAATACATTGAACGGAAATTTCTTTCTTTCTTTAAGAAAAAGATAATAGCGTTCAAGATATGGCTCATCGTTGAGCCTATCGTTGATAATGCGTTTTCTACCTAGTCGTTCAAGCAATTTTAACATTTACAGTCCCAACACTGGAGCCTTTGTAGTTTGATTTTAACAGATCATCCACTCGCTCTGCAATAGTTGCACTTACACTTTGAGCAACTGCACTGTTCTCAGGCAAACTCACGCTGACAGCGGTGGTGTCAGTGCCGCACCAGACAGCGGTGGTGTCAGTGCCGCACCAGATTTGATTTGGGCCTGGCCAATTTGGGCTAGCTGTTCCTGGCTGAGTAACAACAGGTGGCCAGATAGTTGGGTTAGTTGGCGGAACAGGACCGTAGCCAGGATGATGCATGCCACGTTGACTCTCTAGATTGTTTAATCTTGAATTAAGATGTTTTATATCTTCAAACAGTCTTCGCAATGGGCCGTTACGAGAATCGTGTCTAGCATGATTACGAGCTAGCGCACAGATAACCATGAGATGCTGTAGAGTTTTTTGAACACTGGGATCATCACTGGTCAGTGCTTCGTCAAACAAGTCAACAAACGCTTCTAGATCAAAATCTGCAGAATCTTTTTCTCGTACTGCACTCATGATTAGCCTTTCCAATACGAATTGAGTGTTTCCAGTTTGTCTCTGTATTCGCTCATTTTACCAAGTTCGGCGTCAAGTGCGCCCATGAAATCTGTATGATCATGGATGCCCATGGGATTGTTCAACATGATATTGATGTTGGCCTTATGCTTTTCAATGCCTGCTTCTAGGTATGCCTGTGTTGCCTTGATAATATCTTTTTTCATTAATCATCTCCCTCTTCTAAGTGTTTTATCCAAGCATCAACTTGGTCGTTGGCTTCTTCCAGTGTCAGGGCATACACTGTGACTGTCATGCGCCCGTCTTTGTTTATTTTAAGATCAAATGGTACTACGCCTGCGCTGAAAATAATGTCAGCATCGTCCAATTGTTTGACAATGCGAAAAGACTGCATGGCCTTGGCTCTAGCTATGAGATTATCACTGAGTTCTTTGGCAGTGGTCATACCAGTTCCTCAATAATACCCAATCCTTCAGCCAGTACAATGCATACACCGGCTAGCCAAATATTTCCGGCCATCAATACACCACCAGCAAATATTCTAATCGCACTTTTTGCAAGGCTCACATAAAAATGTCCGCGACTGGGATCTTTGGGTTGTATCTCCATTTTTTACCTCGGAGCAAATTCTTGCTGTAGTTTAATATTGTCCATGAACTCTTTCTTCACACTGTGATCGTCTTTGAATGCACCTGTCAGCACAGTGGTCTGGGTCAATGAACTGTGTGCCATGATGCCGCGATTCTCACAGCAATCATGCGTGGCCTGTATGTAAACACCTACATTTTTGCTTCCGGTGGCTCGGCTGATCTCCCTAGCAATGTCATTGGCCAGTTCCTCCTGGAGAGTGCCACGACGAGCACACCACTGAGCAATACGAGTATACTTAGACAGACCAATTAGTTTTTCGGCAGCGATAATTCCAATATAAGCAACGCCACTGACAGGCTGATGGTGATGACTACACATACTGCGTAACTCAGAACGCACAACCAGCATACCTTCGTATCGGTCTGTGGTGTTGTTTGGGAATGCTGTTGCGTCTGGTGCTGATTCATATCGTCCTGCCATTATTTCGTTGTAATACATCTTGGCCAAGCGTTGTGCTGTGCCGTGGCTGTTAGGATCATTGTGTCGATCAATTAGCAGTGTGTCTAGCACAAGTTCAAATGCAGCTCGCGCTTCGTCAATCAGTTGTTCTTTGGCCTTATCGTCAACATAGTCGCTGATGTTATCGCCTGCCCAGAATCGCTTGCCTTCACGGCGCATTTTTGCTGCAATCTGTTTGTGTGCTTGCCCCAGGGCATAACCGCCATCGCCTGCCATGGCGTCTAGTGCGGTTTCTTCGTCATTGCTAATGTATGCTTTGTTGTAAACCATTTGCTCTCCGAGTTATAGCCGAGGATGGCTAGTTGTGTATTGTAAACTTATTTAGATCAGTTGTCAACTTGATTTGATGGGTTATTATACCACTTCCATGCAGAAGTTACAATATTGGACAAATTAGAGTTTTCTGGATGCCAACCTAGTTTTGCTTTGGCTAACACATTTCCTGCTACCAGTTGATCAGGATCTCCGGCTCGTCGTGGGCCAACAGAAATGTCAACAGACCCAACAGTTTGGATAACTGTGTCAATGACTTCTTGATTGCTGTATCCTTGGCCTGTGCCAAGATTTAGAGCAAAGCAAGGATCCATATCGCTCATTAGGTACGACACTGCTAGGCTATGAGCCGAGGCTAGATCACTCACATGCACATAATCTCTCACACAAGTACCATCTGCGGTATTATAATCATTACCGTAAAGAGTAAATTTTGTTTTATCTCTAGCACTTTCTAATAATCTAGCCACAATGTGTGTTGCACCAGGTGCTTGACCAAGAGTTCCAGACTCGTCAGCACCACAGGCATTGAAGTAACGCAGACTGGCACTGCACATGCCGTAGGCCTTGAAAAAATCCGTTAGCATGATTTCAATCATGGCCTTGCTTTGTCCATATGGACTCAGTGGGCTATAAGGATCGTTTTCGTGTATCAGGTCTTTTTCTGGTGCACCATACACCGCGGCACTGCTAGAAAAAACTACCACTGGCATGTGTTCTAGAAACCGTATGGCATTTAGCAATGCAGCAGTCTTGGCCACATTGTTTGTATAGTATTCGCCAGGATCACTCACACTGGGTCCTACTAGACTAGTACCTGCTAGATGAATAACTGCTTGGGGTGCATGCTGCACCAGTGCATCAATGCAGGTTTGACTATGATAGTCTGCTTCTATAAATTGATCCATGTATTGCAGGGTGTGTTCTCTGCGCACACGGTCAAGACCAATTACTTCATAGCCATCTTCTTTTAATTTCTTGCATACATGGCTACCAATATAGCCAGTTGCTCCTGTAACAAATACTTTGATCATTTTATTTTTCTCAATTGATAGATTGTACAGGTTCGCCACAGTCAGGGCAACACATTTGGCCATCCCAGTCATTGGTGTTGTTGGCACTGCCGCTCCAGCCGCAATGTTCGCAATTTAGTACTTCAGCATCTTGGTCTTCAACAACAAGCGACAAGTATATTTGATCTAACTCATCACGAAGAAATTGCTCGTCTGGATCATAGGCGATGCCTCGCCATTGCTTGATTTTCAATGGTTCTTTTGTATCACTCCATTCATTGTGCCAGAACTCGCCAGACCACACAGCATGATAGATATGTCCTTGTTTGGCTTCCACTTCATATATACCTGCAACTACAGGCTTGATTTTGCTAGGAAACCAATTGGTAAGATTGTATTTGATATCGTCCATGTCGCGATATCTCTCATAGCCCTGGCCTTTGTTACTGCCTGCAATGTAGAATGCAAAATCAGATCCTTTGCCATTGGTATCTCCGCCGTCGTTGCACAGTTCTTCGCCATCGTACTCTGCACCTGTGATGATCTCATTTGAATCAAAATCATCAATAACCAAGCATAGTTTTTCTGGATCAAAAGGAGCACCAAGCTCTATGTCAGCTTCAAAGAAGGTTCCTTTGTCAGCGGTGTAACCAAAAAATACAACAGTATCTTTGGGTTGACTATCAATCCAAATTTCGTCGCGAGTGTTAAGCTCTACATCACAACCATCAAGTTCTTCCAAGCTGCGTTCATACACCACTTCGCCATTTTCATCCAAAATCTGCATGGTGCCAGATGCTCGGTCTACTCCGTACACATGTCCCATGTTTTCGCATTCATACCAAGATCCTGGAACAAATGGCCACATGGATTCTGGTATGTTATGAGTTTCAGCATAGTCACTGTCCCAGGCAAAATCAGCCACGCTCAATCTACGCCTACGAAAGTAATCATATATGTTTCGGTCCACAGTGCCCATGGCGTACTCACCGCCGTAACCCCATAGCTGGATTTTGTAAGTACGCGGAGTGAACTTTAGTACCTCGATTAGATGTTCATGTTCTGGGTTCACTGGTTCAGCAGTGTTCTGATCCGATTTCTTCGCCATGATAAGTTCCTTTGAGAGTTTCTAGTAGTTTATATTGTTCGTAGAGTTTTGTCAAATCCACCCGGTCAGGACCAGATTGCATAAAATACTTCTGATCATGTGCCCAGGCCACAGCAGTGCGTTGCAAAATATCAAGAGACCTGTGAGGGTTGATGTCTTGCCAATACACAGTTTCAGTTAACAATTGATGCCACAGCTCAAAGTCCATTGGAATCCTGGTCGTGATGTTTGGTTTCGCTGTCTACCATGCAGATGAAAAAGTACATGGCGACCACCAAAAGGATTCCAATGACATAAATCATAATTAGAATTTACTTTCGTGAGTGTGTTTACGATAGTCTGTACTCATGCGCAACCATTGCTCGCCTTGGCCTTCGATGATGTCGACAATACGATCTACAGTGCCATTGGTCCAGTCACTGATCTTGCCCATACGAGAACTTTCCAGGTACAAAAGTTTCTCCAGTTTCTTACAAGCGTCTTTCAATGACCAAGGCACATACAATCTAGTGTGATCATTGCCAAAGGACTCGGGGAAACTACGGTAAGCAGGATAAAGTACATTGCAACCAAGAGTATCTGCTTCGCTCACTGTGTTAGAAACCCAGTCTTGTAAAGCACAATTGAACAACACCCGAGTGTCAGCAAGAAGAGCATAGTAGTCGTTCTTTTCTAGATCTTCATAGATTGTCAGTTTGCCTTCGGCTTGCATTTGTCGTGTACGAGCCATGTAGCTGTCATTGTTGGTACGCAATGGCGCACCAGAGAACACAGCAAACTCTACTGTGTTGCCGGGATTGCGCTCATGGTAGAGTTCAATCAAGTCCATGTAAAAGTTGGGCTGTTTCTCTTGATCCCAGCGAGCTGCAAAGCCCACACGCATACTGCGTTCAAGGAATGGTTTGAGTTCGCCAGGTACACGCTCACGCACTTCATCCTTGCCAAAGGCCAGGCCTGAAATGTTGTAGATAGGACAATCCCATCCTGCAATCTTCATGTGCATGACCATTTCTTCATTGGTGGCTAGTACTGCGCCTCCTGAGTCCCGGACAAGTTCGCATACCATTTTTTCATACAAGCCCATCCACTTAGACATGCCCCATACATGTACGAAGTCATCAGGATCAATGGCTTGAGCAAGACAACGGACAAAAATGCGAGGACGCAGATTAGCAGGCACTTGATTGAGAATATAAGGTAAGCTCTCAATACCGGGCTGAAACATGTCTTCAAAGTAGATAACATCTTCACTGGTTACTTCTCCTTGCTGCATTAGTCTAACTAGATTCATCAGCTGGCTCATGCCAAAGTATGTGCGACCATGTGCATCCAGCACCTGACCAACCACAATCTTTTCTCCATTGTCCAGAGTAAGTCCTGGTACATAACTAACATCAAGTCCGCGTCGTTCGAACACACGACGATTCCATTCTGTTAGCTGTAGTGTGTACCGAGCTTTGTAACTTTCAAGACCCATGTAGTATAACTTACGCATTGCGATTGTATCCTGAGCGATAGTTGTTAAAACCACGAGGGCCTCGGTTGTCTTTGTTGAAGGGTTTACGCTGTTCGTTAGGATCTTTGTTGGCCCAGTTCCAATGATTCTTGCTATATCCTCGTTCTTTGAAACGCATGAAATCAGAAAAATCTCTGTCGCGTTCATTGTACAGTGCCGCTTCATTGAACACACGACCGTGTGAAACACAGAACTCACGATATTTTTCTAAGTCATCATAGATTTGATTAACTTCGGACTTCATAACAAAGTATTTGGTAAGCCACTTTGGGTGCGCCATCTTGATTTCTCCTATTATACTGGATGGTAAAAAGTTTTTTCTGGGGTGCGGGGATCTCGATAAACAATTTCGCAACCGTTTTCGTCGTCTTCGCTAACTGAGATAATAACATGCCTGCCGGGGTAACGCAAGTTAATTTGGATATATAAGTCGTCTGCAATCATCTCGCAGGATTTATAATTGAGTTCTAGAGTGGAATCGCTATACAGACTCTCCAGCCATCGTTTGAACTGGATGAATTCGATGTCCCTGTCATTATGGAACACACTGATTGACACCCGGAAGTGAAAAATATGGCGATGAGGAAAGCCAAGAAAAGATACATCCGCAAGTTTAGGATCCTCCAGTGCTGCTGGATATTTATGAATACCCTCTTTTTCAAAACGCACCCATATCATGCGATCTGCAACTTCACTGTTTATGTCTGTTTGTGATCTGTCCATTTGTGTATTCATGAGCGAAACCAACCTTTGATAGTGTTGACAAGTGTGAGATAGCGAAAATGATATGGTGTCAAGTTCCACATGGGTGGATGCAACGGACAGCGACCTTGCTGAAAGTCACAGGCTGGGGAGTAGTCTTTGCCACAGGTTTCGCAGGTCATGACAGTAATCCTTTTACCATGTTTTGTATATGTGCGTCCTCAAGGAAAAACTGATAGGTACTATTATTAACCACTTCACCTTTGTCATTTAGACTTTGCCCAGTGAATTCCACGCACCAAAGATTCTCTGGGCTCAGACACTGGCTCATTCGCCCTTTTAATCTAAATGCAGGTTCGTCTCTTATTAAAAACTCTTTCATGTTATCACCTCATCTTGAGAATATTTAGACCAGTCAGTGAACACTGCACGATTTTTCAAATCATGTAGACTATGGCACCACACGCCAGGGTTGGTTGATTCAAAGTCTCGGTCATCTAGTTTAATTGTGGTATTGTAATTGAGCAAACTAATGTAGGGCAGTTTAACACTGATCATGGGAATGAATCTAGCATATTCGCACAAGCCACTTTCGTGCAAGGCTTCGACTGCACTCACATCAAGATCCAGCGTACACCATGCACCAGAGTCCAGTGCAGCCTTGATCATGTTTTCCCAAGGTCGCCATGTGTCACTGTCATTGATGCCAGGATTGGGAAAAGTTTGATTGGCACCAAAATAGATGTGCTGACATTCACACTGCTGAGCCCATCCAATTATATCAGTTGGGTTTTGCAAACCAATCACAAACAGTGTGCGCATGCCGTAAGCAGGCGAGTGCTCAACTTCTTGGCCAACAAAGAATTTCACAGTTTCATGTCCTTGACGATTCATTTGATTTTCAAACTTTCAACAGTGATTATATGAGAAATACTTTGACCAAGATCTTCATGATCTGCTATCAAATACAGTGTATTATTTGATCTTTCAGTTTTACGATCAGTGTGTCTAACTGACATTACATAACCGTTTTCGGCTTTGCTCATGCGGAAGTGCAAATCCAAAGTGGCATCCACCTCATCATACACTCTGGTATGCCCTGCCGGAATGCCTTGTCCAAACTTTGATAGATTATGCCGCAGCTCGTCTTGGTTGTCCTCTTGTGCAGAAGAAATTTTTTGGGCCAGCCACTTGTAAAAACCTTTAGTGATCATTGTAGTCCTCGGACAATTGTTTGTGTTGTTGTTTCTATTCTTGACACCTAAGTCTAGAAATTTCGTCCTTGTATTGTAACTTCTGTTTCTTATATTCTGCAACCTTTTGTTCGTCCACATGTGGATGCTGTTGCATTTCTGTTATTTTTAAGTCCAAAACTCTATGCATTTCTTCCAAATGACGGACTCGATTGCTGGTGCTTTCCATATCAGTCTCCTCCTCGTTCGATTCTTGCAAGTTGTTCAAGTCGATCTTCTGCTGCATCTTCTGCCATTTTCTCATCGCGTTCGGTCTCCTCAGCCTCTGGTTCTACAAATTCAAACAGTGAATTAAATTGACTATGAGCATTCATGGTTTTGTCGCCTTTGAAACCGCGAGTGCCAATGATATCCATCCAATATCTACTGTAGTGCTCGATAATGTCTAAACTTTCTTGTTTGTCACTGGTAGCAAATATAGCATCAACAATGTCTCTAAATTTTGCATGATCGCCAGTACGACCTTTGGTGCCTTGATTCCACAGCATGTTGGGCCAAGTGCCTGAATCATATTCACGATTGGCTCTCTGCACAGCTTCAATGTGCATCCAAACATTATGACCCATCATGAGTGCATAGCTGAAACTGTCCCATGAGGTCTTGCCTTCCTTGCCAATTTTGTTCAAATCGCCGGGTTTGTATATGCACACATCCTTGATCTGAAGATGTTGACTGATAGGACTTTCGTCAAAGTGATTGAACACCTTGTCTGCTAGAACCACATCCTTGAACGGTCTGGTGTCCAGAGCATACTTTTTATCGTCTGCGCTGGGCCCCATGCGATAACACCATTTGTCATTATGCGGCAAATCTATCTGATGATACATCTGCCCGTTGGCAGTGGCAAGAAACGGGCTTGCACAATCAAAACTAATGGTAAAAGCAGGGTTAACATATTTTCTAATTGCTCTTTGTATGTCAGTGAGTAACAGTGCCCATTCAAGTTTACTGGTACCCAAGAAATGCATCCAGTCATGCACACCTTCTTGTAGTAAATTGTCATGTCGCAAAGCCACCAAGCGTCTGAGCACAAGATGCACATCACACATGTTCTGTCCGCCCATGGCCCACCCGTCAAAATGCGTGTCGGGATACTGAACAGGATCACAGTAGTGTTTCATGATCTGGTACCATTCTTCGGCACTGGCATGATTGTCACCTTGTAGCACATTCAAGAACTTGGCACCACCATTGCGTTTGCCTTTTCTGTGCTGCATGAAATAATCATTATTGAACTTGGTAGCGTCTACTGCTTCTTCCAGCGTGGTAATCTGACAGGCTGCACTGGCCTTCTTGTCGTGAATGACCCAGGTTGGAATATCTAGGATCATGCCATAGTCAGCGATACCGTCGAGCCATTTGAGAATTGCGTCTCGCTTCTTTTGTGCTTTGGCACAACCCGAATTGGCCTTCCAGTCACCTTCCCATAGGCCTTTGGCAATCTGGAATCCACCAGAGTCACCAAGCATGAATGTACCTGGCTCACGCTTGCGAACCATGTCTTCGCTGGCATCATCCTTGTCAAGATTGAGATTAGCGTGACCGCCTGAATAAAGACTCCACCGATAAGGAAACAAACTTTTTTGGCTGTTCAACCAGTTCATCTGTTCCATGTCCTGCATGCCCGCAGGCATACGAGCAGGATCAACATAGTCATTGTTAACACGCTGTTTTCCTATAAAGGTTGCATAGAATCCTGAAATAGCCGGCAAGAACACAGCATAGTCGCTTTGCTTGGCAGTTAGATTGTCTTGTTCAAGCACGGGTATAGATTCCTTTTTTATTATCATTCTCTTGTGTGAGAACATCCATTACCTTGAATTTTTCATAGGCATCTCTAAGACCCGGATGCTGCTCCATGCGCTTTTCTAGTTCTTGATCCTCACGCATTTTCTTTTCTGCCCAGTACAATATTTCTTGCACACGGGCATCCAGTTGTATGGTAGGATGACTTCCCATCTGTAACCAAACAGTACCATCGTACACCTCCATGAGCTGACTGGAACCATTGTAGCGCACCATACCTGCGCTGGGCTGTGTCATGTTAATATACGGAGGACTTAATCCTCCGTATATTGTCACTCCAGCGGTGCCTGTAAGACTGGTTATCATTTTTGTTGTGCTGGTAAGAGATAGTTGTATTCTGCAATACCTGAATCAACAGTGATCTGCATAACACCTTCATCACTGATCTTCATACTCTTGTCACCCGCCAAGCCCAGGATGCCAATCACTGCATTCACTGGCCAGTTCCAAGGCTTGCTCAGTGTACCTACACCATCTTGAAAAACAAAATCTCCTGCATGACTGCTGTGATCCCCAAAGAAAAACTTTAGTTTTCCATTGTCGGTTTTAGCAATGAATGTGGGCTCTTCACTGTTGGCACTGGCCTGGAACTTGAGTCTTTGAATATTAGACACAGTGGGATTGAATTCCACATTCCATTTGACCTGTTTCATCTTCACGCTTTTTAATTTGTCGCTAATGATTTCGCTGGCCATAAAACGATACTCGTTTTTGAAGTCGCCATTTTTGTTTTCAAAGTGGATACCAACTGGTACCTGATTGCCGTTACGATCTTGGCTTAGTATGGTCAGTTTTGCATCTTCTTTGTATTCAGGAATGTTAAGGATAGTGTTTAGTTTGCCAAGATTGGGCATGCCAAATACTCCAACAAATTCAGGAACTGGGTTCTTGAATTTGGCTTGTACGATCACACTGCGATCTTCGGCGATACTGTCAATACAGGTTTCTTGGTCATTGCCAGTAATCTTCACTAGGTCAATAATACCAAGGCTGTGCGTGTGTTGCACGATGTCGTGTAAGTAGTCTTTCATAGATTCTCCTTTGAGTTAATTGATTGTAACATGATCTATTTAGATCGTCAACAGTACTAGGACTTTTTTACTATGCCCATTGGCCATTTAGTTTTGTCAGATTGTAAAACACCGGGCACACTCAGTGACACTGAAATCAAGTCAGATCCGCGATTGACCCACATAGATATTTCCATTCCTAGTTTGAGAGCCAGAGCATCTATTTGTGCTCTGTTCATGCCTCCAATTTTGCCATCACTGATGAAGGCAGCAGCGTTACTACTGTCAGCATCAAACATGTTGAAAAAAACTTGTCCTCCAGGTCGTAACAGTGGTTTTACCTGAGTTAAGAAATTTTCAGCTGCATACAAATTGAATCTTTCAAATAGATTCCACACCACCACAAGACCCATTTGTCCCATAGGCACGCCCCAGTGCATTTGATGTTCGTTGTAACCAAGTTTAGTAGCCCAATCTAAATCATTCCAACTTGGTACTGTGTGAAATTTTACTCTAGGTTGCACACTGTTCTCGATGCTGTTGTATTTTTTAATTAATAGATCTCTATCTGTGTCAACCATGTACAACAGATAGTAACTGATTAATATTTTTATTACTTCGTCGTGTTGAGCATTTATCATGGTCACAGGGTATTTCCATGCGTCGTTGGTGCGACTCCATACCAACAACAAATCTTGAACTTGATTAGGATTGCACAGCCATTTATCTCGTTGATGATCTGCAATCTCAAGATGTTGTTTGAACCATACACAATCACTCACATGGTCCAAGATCTGTTGGTATTCATTTTCTACCTGCTGTTTAAGATCCATCAATCGTGTGTGGCCAGCAAACAGCAGATCTTTGCACTGTGCTAGACTATCTAACTCTTTTTCAACCAATTGGTCCACATCAGGCAACAGTGCCATGAGCTCTTGAGTTTTTTGTATTTGTGGCGTAATATCAGTTGCGTTGCCAAAGTTTTTCAGTAGATTGCGTAGTTCTGCCAACCTTGGAAATCTACTCAGTTGATCATGTGTCATGTTATTCGAATGTAAACAATGCTTCAAATGTGGTGCTGATTTCTGTGTTTTCAGGAATCTTCCAGTTCAACACACCCAGTAAGTTTTCTACTTTTTGATCCACAATGGTAGTTTCCATTAATGCATCATCAAATGGAAGTTCTTTGAACCATGCTGGGATATGTAATTCATCAGTTGGATAACCAACACTGGTAAATCCTAAAGGATTGTCTTTGAGCTTGCACACAATGGTTTTCATACCATCCACGATTGACATACTGTAATTGTCGCTATGCATGCGTCGCAGATTATTCCAGTTCATGGCAGCTCGAACATGTCCTGGCATGTTAGCCTTGCCTAACCTTTCTTCGTCTCTTGTGTATTTTGTTAAATTGTTAACACGCTTGGGGGTACCTTTTTCCCAGGCAGGACGATCTTGAAAGGAGTATTTGAATTCCCGCACTTTGTCATACACATGTTCTTTGTTACAACCTGTCAGCACATCCAACAGCAGACTGCTAAGAAAATCTTGAACTATTTTGGGGGTATCGCTGCGTTTGAGATCTAGACCAGTGGCTTTGACCTTGCCTGGTTTGCCATGAGTGTCTAACCTGTTGCCCTCCATGTCAAAAATTAGCACAGCATAACGCTTTTTCTTAAGATAAAGACCTTTTTCTGCTACAAGTTCTCGTCCGCCTTTGATTAAACTGCCCATGCTGCGTGGACAGTGACATGCCCGTTCCATAAATCCTGGGAAGCTGGCATTAACCTGTTCTGCAATAGTGTCGTACAACTGAACACAAGTTTCCTTGCTCCATTCCATGTGTCCTGCGGCAACTTCGTCTTTAATAGCAGGCCAGGCTGTGAAATAACAGCTATCAGTGTCTCCATAGATAATGGCATCACCCACATGGTCGTATGTGCCCATGATGCACTCATTGATATATGCATCCATGTGCCTAGCAATAATTCTTCCTGTCAGAGTAGTGCTCTGACCAATTCTCTTGTCGAAGAAACGACAACCTGGGTTGAGGATAGCTCCGTATAGACTGTTCAAGTTAATCTTTTTAACCAACTGTCGTTTGTCCCAAAAGGCTTTGTCTTCGTCGGTGTCTGCTTCTTTCTTTTTGGCCTGCATTTCTTTCCGTTCTGCATACCAGCGTTCTAGCAATCCAGGAATAATGCCCTTCTTTTCGTAAGTGAAGATAGTACCATTGGCGCTCAGTGTCCACGGCTGATTTGAGTCAAAGATCAACCGCCAGACTTCTGCTGCGGAGTGCAAGGTAGTATTACCATCCTCCCAATCAATGGTAATTTCTGTGCCTGGTTGATTTTCCATCACAGCCGTGTACTCTAGTGTACCAAACAAACCTTCCCATGCATCTGTAAAGGTAGTTCCTGTCGCTATGCGTTCGGCAATGAGCCGATCTGTCATTATCGGTCTAAGTTGAGCAACAATTGTTTCCGGTCCCATGTTAAGAGCACGGATCGCTGACGGGTAGAGACTGTTGATGTCGATGGCGCCAACCCAGTCGTGCATGCCCCTTTTGGGGAAAGCAACATAGGCACCTGCTGCTTGCGTATCTCCTTGATCATCTCTTCTCCTATTAGGCACAATTAATCCCAGTTGATGTGCTTCGTTGATAATAGCCTGCTCGGTGACTGCTACTGCACCCATGGTGGTTTGCAGCAGCACAGTGTTGTCATGTGCCAGTTCATTGGCTAGATCTAGGAAACGCAATTTTTTATCTAGTTTAGCCACCAGCATGGCATCTTGTCTATTGTAGTCGATGAAATTTTCAAAGTCTTTGTTGTACAGCTGATCCAAGGTACCTTCATATGCAACCTTACGCTCATCTAGTTCATACTCGCCAATTGCATCCAAACTGTAACTATGGCGTTCTTCATATGTGTACTTGCGGTACAGTTGCATATAGTCAAGATGCACACGGCCAATTAAATCAAAAGTTAAATTTTCAGCCCCAAAGCGTTCAAAGTGTCTTTCTTTTGGCAGTTGACCCCACAAGCAAAATCGCCGGCAATCATCTTTGCTCAGCACACGAGTGGTACGCATGACCAGATACGGAATATCAAAACCCTCGGAGTTCCATCCACTTAGTACATCAGCGTCCTCGATGATGTCAAGAAAAGTGTTTAATAACTCTGCCTCTTGTTCAAACAAGAAACAGTTATCGTATTTGGTTGCAATTTCTTGTGCGGTCTCCCAGCTCATGTTCTTGGGCGGAACAACCAAGGTTACCAGTTTGTTTAACCAGTCTAGATAAATGCTGATAGCAGTCACCGCATTAAAGGGGTCCTCTGGTCTGGAGAACCCTCGTACAGGATCAAAGTCTACCTCAATGTCAAAAAACGCAGTTTGTAATTTGGGTGACTTGGCACCCAAATAGTTGTGTTCTAAACATCGGAAAATGGGATTAATATCGCTTTCCCATATGCGTTTGCCAGAGTTGATTCTAATTTCTTTATGAAATTCTTTGCTGTTACGAGTAGCAAATCTGCTTACTGGAGTATCGTATATGGTTCGAAATTTACCACGGGGATCGTCGTAGTAAAAAATATATTCTGCAGGAAATTCTCTGTACTCTCTGCCGCTGGCATTGCGCTCAACAACATGAATACGGTCTTTGTCTCTGTCAAACAGAGCGTCTACATAACTCATTTATATTCTCCATGCACCACTTCTAGCTGGTGCCTACTCTTCATGCCGTTTTGTGTCCGGCGAGACAAAAATATTTAACGAAACAAATGAGCAGTAATGTATTCACATAATCTAGCAAATGTTAGTGCTGTGTACATTATGACCCACATGGCCACTCCCATGCCAATCCAGTAGCCAAAGATTTCTAGAGCCACAAGAGTCATGTGAGCATCCGCACTAACCCAATGGTGTCGATTGTGGTAAGCAGTAGGTAATTAGCCAACATACCAAAGGAACCACGACTGTAAGCACACCCAGCGTACATAGCACAACCAACAATCCAGATTGGGTACAAGATAATAAGGGGTGGAGTAGGCACGGTGAGGGCCATAGTGATAGAACAGCCAATAGATATAGCCCAAGCAAGGACCTCAAAACAAAAACGAATTCTATGACTTTTGTAATCACTTTTGATCCACTCTACTGTGCCGGATACTACATTGTTCACAGGGTTTTTCCTACAGTTTCAAGAATGGTATTTAATTCTTCGTTTTCTTTGTTGGTTTCTCCCAACTTGGATTTGTGAGCAATGCGAATGGCCTTGCTCAACACAGCAGGCTTGATTTCTAATTCTTCAGCAATGGCCTTTACTGTGTCTTTGAGACCTTCTTGTAGTGTTTCAACTTCTTGCATGACCTGCATGCCTTCGTTGATTAATTGAGTGAGCTTGGCCTTTTCGGCGGAACCAAACATTCTAGTTGACATGATATCTCCTGATTGAAAAACACATTATACACTTTACTTACGCATACCGCAACACCTATGAGCGATTATTCGCAAGTGGCCCATATCAAGTTTGTCCACTTTTTGTACAGCCATGATCCCTTGGGCGGAATGCAGTTGCCCAGTTCCGGAAAGCGTTCAATTCTATTTTGAACTACTATGCCAAAGATTAAAACTATTCCTGCGACGAACATGGAAACCAAACTCCAGCAGGTGATTTTGTACATTAACTTCTTGCGCTTTCTACGGGCAACTTTAGCAGCTTCTGTGGCACGACGCATTTGATTGGCAATGGCAACCTTTTGCTCTTTGCCCATGACCTGCATCATATCGTTGACATCCGTCCACAAGGCGCCTAGTTCCGGTGGGCTTTGGTACACCATGATTTCGCGCAGTTCGGCGCCCATGTGCTCCAGCTGCTTTTTCATCAGCACTCGTTGCAGTGCTCGCTTGCCTAGACTGGCTTCTCCGGTGTAAACTTCAGTTTTGCTGCGGCGCTCTTCTTCTTCGAAAATAGCAAAGCACTTGTGGTAGTTGTCAAAGTATGTGCCCAAATGATTGCCAATCTCTGTGTAGATGTTGGTGGTTTCGCCATCGCGCTTGTTTAGGTCAATGATGCGATTTTTTTCGCTAATGTACTGATTTTTTTCTGCTACTGTAGGAGCACGGTCTCGGAATCTGTTGTGAAATTGGTCATCAAGATCCTTGAGGATGTCCTTGACATCCCCAGCGGCGCCTTTTATATCTTTATAAAGTTTGCACCCTTCTTTGACTAACTTGACCGCACCATTGGCCAGTGCAAACAGCGTTAACGGATCCATTCCTCTTTGATTCCCGGTTTTTCATTTTAATTGACGGAATCAGAGTTTGTAACTTAATTGAGCTCTAGAGTATTTATTTAGGATCGTAAGTGTGCAAGTCGCATGTGTTGTAATATGCGTATATAAAACCAACCAATGTCAAATTCCCAGGGCTTTAACGATAGCTTTGGGTTAGCAGGGTCCAAATGGTGATTATTGTGCAGCTCTTCGCCGCCAATAACAATACCCCATGGAGCAATATTTCTAGATTGATCTCGTGTTGTGCCATTACGATACCCCCACCAATGTCCGATGCCGTTGATCACACCTGCGGCCCAGAATGGGATCCACAACATTTGTATGCCCCATATTATGGCGCCAACCCAACCAAAGACGATGATGTTGAACAAAAAGAGAATGCCAATGCCAAGTCTGGAGTGAGCACTGTATAAGTTGTGCTCAATCCAATCATCAGGAGTACCAGCACCGTATGAATTAACCATGACTTTATCTTTTGACGCTGCATGATATAACAATGCTCCTTGTGTTACTACTTTGAAAATACCAAACACATGCGGTGAATGTGGATCACCGGCATGATCAGAATGTTGGTGATGTTTGCGATGTATAGCCACCCACTGCTTGGTAACCATACCTGTGGTAAGCCATAACCAAAAACGCATGGCATGTGCTACCACCGGATGAAATGTCACTCCACGATGTGCCTGACTACGATGTAGATACAGTGTCACACAGGCTATAGTAATGTGTGTTGCAATCAGAGTGTATAGTATTTCAATCAATGGAATTGTTCTCTCTAGGTGTTTGTTTACTCGTAAGTGACTAAATCAGAATCACCTAGTCGCCATTTGGGATTTTGTTCTACTACATATTTTTTGGTGCAAACCTTGAAGTCTGGAAACTTCATTTCTCGAGGATTACTTGCTGCATCAAAGAACAAACAACGATTATTAGGCTGCGCAGCGTATTGACCATTATCCAATTCTATAAAGTTAAAACTTTTGTGATCTTCGGGCCATTCACTGTATCCCGTATCTATCAAGTTGTGATCTGGATGTGCATTGTCTACTGTAAACATGTAGTTGCCAGAATACATGTTTTTGTCTTTGGCATAGAATTGACAGCTGAGATTTCGTAAAAATGCTTTTTGAATGACTGCTATGTTGTAATCAAAGCAGTCCCAAATTTGCAGTGTGTCTAAAGGTAAAAACAGTTTAGGGTCAAGATTCTCTGTGCGTGATACAAACGCATGGAGAGGTAGTTTGTCATAAAGTGCGCCATAGTTGGGTAAGTATGCCTCTATTCTAAATGCTTGTCCACGAATACTTTTAATTGATACCCATATACATGGTTCATATTCGCCGTGGCCTTTTTCAAAGTCATACAAAAATTCTTTGCAAATATAACAGTGTACAGGGGGGATGTTAGCGACTAGAAAACTCATGTTTGATCGATTTTATTTCTTTAAGGTCTTGTTTGGTTTCTTCTAATAGTTTGGTAGCATGATCAATACTTAGCTGAAGATCCACCCACCAGGTCATTATATTTCTAAATGTGCGCACTATCCAAAGACACCAAAGCACAGAAAAACTGGCCCCAGCTGCAATTACCAATTCTTTGCTCAGTGTGTATCCTGGCACATGTGTCACAATAGAATACACCGCAAGAAACACCAGCAAACTTATGCCTGCAACTTCCCACCAGACACACTGAGTTCTGGTTTGTTTAGGACAAGTTTTTTTCATTGTGAGATTGTTGCTCTCAACATCCAGGAGTGTTTGCGATGTGCATCCATGCGCTGTGCAACAAAATCTGCCAGACCTTCTTCGCCTAGTTCTGTTGCAATATCAAACACATATTTCAAAATTTTCACCATTTTATCACTATCGGCTAATAATTCTGCAACCATGTCGCCGTCGTCAGGGATACTGGTCTCATCTTCAATCTGACTCAACATACTGAATCTAGTGTAGCTGGCAGGAACAAAAGCCCCAGCACTGCGAATTTCTTCTGCAAAATGATCAATGCTGCCATACACTTCTTCGTAAATTTTTCCAAACAAGTCATGCAGTTGGCTAAAGAACGGGCCTGTCACATTCCAGTGATAGTTGTGAGCTTTTAGGTAAAAGCTAAACTCGCTTGCAAAAGCTATTTTTAATGCTTTGTGTAGTTGTTCCATTGTAATATCCTAATACTTAAGAGTCGTCTGCAGGTGCAGCTCTAGTGCCGCCACTGCCATATCTGAGATTTTCCGCCAACTCAGTTGACGACAATGATTGATCTTGACTAAGTCGACGCCATGTACTTGCTACTTTAATGTAAGTTTCGTCAAGTTCAACCCAAGTAGATTCATCTGTTTTGATATAGGCGTTGGTAACTGGCTTCCATACACCATCTACTTTTACATAAGGCATGGCAACTGGCTCCAGTGATACAATCATATGCCCAGGAGTGCCACTTGTGCCACTTGCTGCAACTCTTCCTGATACTCCGCCAGTGGCAAAAGTGGGTGTTACTGTGTATCCATCAATCGCAGGAGGAGTTCTGCCACTGCCTGTATATGTGGTTGCGCTTACAACTGCTCCACCAACAGAGGCTACAAAACTTGCACCAGTTCCACCAGCTAAAGCACCTTGGTCACCGCTGCGTAGTCCGCCAAACACTCCGCCAAACTTTCCGCCACCGCCGCCACCACCGCCACCACCGTCTCCGTCTTTTCCTTGACCGTTTTGCCCAGTGCTACTGCTATTTGCACCAGTGGAAGGCGTTGCACTTGCATTTTCGCCTGGTGTAGTGCCAACATTGCCACCGCCACCGCCACCAGCGCCACCGGCTGCAATAGCAACTATGGTATCATTGAGCAACAGCACTGTTGCGCCGCCACCGCCACCGCCACTGCCGGAACTGCCTCTAGCTCCGCAAGGCCCGCCTGTGCCACCACCGTAACGATTGTTACTGGTATCAATGTAAGATTCACCTGCTGCGCCTCCTGCGGTGCGTTTACCACCGGTGCCTGCTGTGCCTTTATTACCAATACCAAATTCTAGTACATCTCCTGCAGAAAGATTAAGAACAATTTTAATTGCATTACCGCAGGCTCCTGCACCACCTGCCCCAGGACTATCGTCACCGCCTGCACCACCACCTGCGCCCCATAGATAAATGGTAGCCTGTGGCTGGAACCCACTGGGTATTGTTATTCGTTGTGCGCGAGAAGCAAATGTGAAATTGTACAAAGGCATGATTATTTTTTCGCAGTTTTAGCAGCGTCCTTCCAGGCCTGTGCTGTGGGTGCTTTGGGATGATCTTTGTCTCTACTTGTGCCGGCCTTTTTGCGCTTGTTCACATTGTAGTACAGTCCTTTGTTTTCTTCTTCTATAGGCACGCAGTTGTTCACGCGAACATCGCCCTTCATTTTAGTACCTTGTTTTTTGTAACCAGTCCAGCACTTGGGGTCAAGACGCTGTTTGGCTTCATTTTTTACATCCAATGCATCACCAACATCCATTGGCTCTAACCCGTGCTTGGGACAATCTGGATCCTTGTCGTTTGGCAAACAAGTACATTTATACTCCTTGCCTTCAAACAATTCGTATATAAACATTATTGTGGTCCTTTTGTCATCATGCGTTTGAGATTGCTGGTTAGTCCTGCTGCTGCCTGATTATTTTTTAACATTGGTTCAATAGCATTTACCACATGAGCAAGAGCTTCGGCGTCTGCGGCAGTAACATGTTGTGGATCTTTTTCAATCGCATCTACCGTTTTTTGAATGTTCAGTGTTGGATCTAAACTTTTTAAGCCTGTTATATTTTTTGTTAAGTCAGCTGACTGTTTCATTTTTTGCGCAGCTTGTTGACTTGTTGCTGGTTGTTGCTGGTTTTGTTGTGGTTGACCAGGTTGATCATTGGCTTTGCTGGCCAAACTAGATTTTTGATCATCCTGTGCTTGTAAAGCAGGATTGGTATTAGCAGTACCCATTCCTGGTGGATTGATCTGTGCTACAGGACTATTAGGTTGATCTGAGTTGGTTTGGTTCTGTGCAAGATTACCAACTTCAAACATTTTATATTCTAACATAAGACTTTGGACCAGGTCATCATCGTGGTCTTCTTTGCTTTCATTGGCGCCAACCAGGCGTCCTGCAAAAGGATGTTTTTTACTGTTGCTGCTTTTGGCCTTTTCATGGCCGCGTACCTGATCCCCAGGCTTTTGTTTTGGTTCGCCAGAAAATTTATCAATACTTTCTAACAGCTTGCGCATATTACTCATTTTTTCTTCCTTGTTTTTTTTGCCGGCTGTCGAAAAGGATTATCTCTTTGTTGATATTCTCCGCCAAACAAAGTGCCGGCACCTGGCTTAATAAAACTGGCCATGCCGCCGGCACTGGAACTGCCACTGGTAGCAAATTCTTGCAACGGTCTAGAAACTATTTCTTTTATTTTCATTATAATATTTACTCAAGTGAAAATTGTGCCTGGGATATGCCCACAGTGTTAAGTTTAATATTTTTTAATGATATATCCAGCCAGCCACTTGGGTCCTGAACTGTTAATTTATAACTGCCGTGGTCAAGACTCAGATGGTGCGTTTCATATATAAAGAATGGATTAAAAATATCAAACATTCTATCACTCAGCAGTTCATTGCTAGGCTCCAGATAGATTCGATAAGGTACCTGTTTACCAAGGGCTCTCAGTCCTCTACCCATTGGATCCTTGAGCATTTTTTCTGTATTCAAAGTCCAATGCACTTCGTATTCTAATTTTATTGGCTGTTTCATTTCTTGAACGCCCTTGATCTTACACCACCACGACGCCTGATGTTTTCAAGCTCTTGATGTGCCAATTCAATTTCTTGCGCTATTGGATCAAGATTCATGCTTTTGAGTTTTTTGTGAATATGATCCCATAACGCTGCTCTGTCAAGATCTTGACCATTGCGTTCTAGCTCTGCTGCAAATTCTTTTACTCGACGAATCATGCTCAACTTCCAACTTCGTAGAGTCATTCTGCCCATGCCCACATCAGGAGCAAATTCGCTGTTGTAAGGGTCATCCTTATCATATTGATACATGCTTTCCTCTACATCACTTTCAGCAAACGGGTCAAGTTTTTTCAATGAGCGGAATCTATTTTTCTTGTAGTTAAGATGCAGATTTTTATAACTGCCTTCATCAAACTCGTCTTCGGCCAATGGAGCATCATCAGCAGACACAGTATCCTTTTTGAGTTTTTTGGGCTTGACAGCAGGCACTTGCACAAGATCTTTTTTTGCATTTTTCATTTTAGCCGCGGGAGGCTCTACAGGTTCTAGGGCGCCATGTGGAATTTTGTCAAGTATGTGTCCTAGTTCTGGATCAGTGCGCCCGTACAGTTGTTGTAAAAATTCTTTGCGTTGTTCTGGGTTGTCACGCACCTGATTCCACAGTTCTCGAGTTTGAGTGCCGTGACTGGCGTCGTAATTCTTACCGCCTATGCTAATGCTTTGCGGATATTCGGGTGCAATGATTACATATCCGTGCTCGTCGGCTGTTTTGAAATCTTTGCTGTCATTGGGTACTGGTTGAAAAAAACCTGGGCTACCATCTTTTTTTACACGCCCTGGTTGAAGTCTTTTTTCGTCTGGTTGACCTACTGCGGTAATAAAAACTACTTGATCTTTGATTGGTTCAAATTGAGCAGGCAAATTATACACATTGCTGCTTTCAATCACCTGGTTGTCAGGAACACCCATGGCATGCATGAAGCGTATTTTATCACTGAAGTTGAATGGACTTTTTACACCGTCAGTGTTATTACTGGTGATAATAAAAACATTGTCGCTGCCAAATTTGCGTTGCAGACTGGCAAAAACTTCACGGTGCCCTTTATGAAAAGGCTGAAAACGCCCAGGATATGTTACAACAATCCTTTTGGCTTTATTTTCAAACAGTTGCGCAATAAACATAGTAATCTTTACTCTAGATCACTTATTTATGCTGATTTAGACTACAGGCGTTCCAGTAACCAAATGTAAAAGGGTATGCTAAAACGCAGCTTGTACACACCATTGAACCCAAGATTTATACAGCGTTCCAATATCTCTAGTTCTGTTCCGTTGATTTGTGTAGGAGAATCAAGCTCATAGATTGACTCTTCGTAGATCAAATTACCAAGATCCATGCTGTCAATTTTGACTTTTTCAATGTTTAGTAACACATCTCTTGTGTAAGTACCGTCGTCATTGAACCCGCAGGTGTCAGTTGGGAGTTTGTTCTTGAGTCGTATGCCCAGCACATGTGATCCTGGGGCCAGATCCACACTAAATTTTTCAGTATGTAGAGTTTGCAGCACCTGGGCAGCAGTCATAAAATCCTGTTCTGGGATTCCTTTTTTGCTTGGAGGTGCTGCAATAACACTGTCGATCACAATCTGATCATTTATTAATATTTCAAATGCTGGATTACGATTACCCCAGTAGGTGCCACTTAGGGTAATCTCAAAATCTAGCTTTTGAATACTATCGTTGCTCACTTGGTGTAGGATTGGTCTGAGCGTGGGCCTGTTGAGCCATAGTATTAATATCCAGTTTTGCAATGTCGCCCTGGAATTCATAATGACCAATATGATTCAACAATGTTTTGCTGTGTGCCCAGATGTCGCCACCTAGTGCTTGCCAGCGACGGCAGAAAGTCCAGTCTTCGCTCAAATAGTGACCACGATGATCAATTTCAGTATCAAAAATAGCGTACATCATGGGTTCGTACTGTTTGCCTAGTCCGATGTCGTCTACATATTTGGTTTCTGGGTGAGCCTTGATCAATTTCTCGTATACCTGTCGTTTGAACAACAAGAATCCAGTGCCCATGGTATCTACAGTGTAGATGTCACCTTGCACAGTAACCTGTGGTTTCAAATTAATAACATAGTTGATAGGCAGGCTTTTCTTAGGATACAAGCCGCCAATAACTTCTTTGTCATAGGCTATCATTTGCAAAATGCTTTCAGGCTGAAAGCGAATGTCTGCGTCAATGAACATAAAATGCGTGGCACTTTGATTGGTCATCATCTTGGCCATTAAGTTGTTGCGTCCACGAGGAATCAAACTTTCGTTGACCATTGTGTCCAAACTCCAGTTTAATCCAACTTGTTGTGCTAACAGCACAAAGCGTAGGAAACTGGTCATTGTAGGCTCACTGACCATACCACCGTAGCAAGGAATACCAATGTGTAAATGGCATTTTGAAAAATCAAAAGGTGTGCCTTGTTGTTGTGTAGTAGTTTGTTGTTGTTGAACTTTGGCAATTTCGTCCAGCACACGGCGTTGTTCAGCAGCACCTGGCACACCAGTCATTGGTTGACCAGGTGGGGTGCCGCCGTTGGGCGCAGCAGGTTGGGCCGTTGTAGGCCCAGGGATAACAATTTTTTTGCCCTTGTGGGGTGGGTTTTGATCTGACATTTAGGTCCTCTTTGAAAAACAGTTTTGTATTTACTTTGGCATTGCAGATGCCGTTTTATTTTGCTTCTTCAACTTCAACAATTACACCGTCACCTACTAGTTCTTGTGCTACTTGTTCTAATGCGATAGCTGTATCAGTAGTGATCAGTTGGGGCGTATTGCTGTTGTCCTTAACCAATTTACTTACTTTGATAATTAATATTTCTTCATGGATTGTGGCCATTTTGGGCTCCTAACATAATATATGTATTTATTTTGTGTTAGAGCTTATTCTAAATTCTTCTAGTCGACCAATCATGTTGGCATCTATCATGCTGAACATGGTAGCCATTTGTTTGTCTTTGACATAAATGTATCCTCCCCAAATCCAGCCTCCTTTTTCCAATTGTTCCCAAAGATTCCGGGGAGCCTTAACTTCGTCGCCTAGTTGTAAAAGATAATTTTTTAAGTTTGTTTTTGACTCTGTATTGTACCGTCCGTCACGAATAACAATTCTATAGGGCCAATCAATCTTTTTCTTTTTGAGTACAAAGCCTTGCTTCAGAAGATCTGCATTTTGTTCAGATTCTGGACACATGAAACTTACAAAATGACTGTTGTCTGTGTGTCTTAACTTCAATGCAAGATCTTTTAGCACAGCAGCGTCAACGCTGTAGAATTGAATATGCGGGTCTTCGATTCTAACTTTTAAGTTGCCAGGGTGACTGAGATCATCTGCATAAACTATGTTCTTAATAAGTTTTAACAGTTGAACATCTTCATCGGTTAACTGTCTAGTTTGACGCCAACTGCCTCCATAGCTGTAGGCTCGTTGATTGTAATGTGTAATCTCATAATCTAGTCTCGAAAGATCACGCAGTAATCTACTGCCAAAGCTCAACATGCTCAAACGGTACATGTACTGACCGTGGAGCAGTTTCTTAGCATCCAAGATTTGGATATTAGGATTTAATGCCGTCCAGAACGATGTATCCATTGCTGTCTATAGAAGGAATTACTGCCAAATTGGTTGTGGTGATATCAAATTCTAGCTTGTCGTTACGATAGTCTACTGACACCGTGTTATTTGCCCCTAGGCGATCAAAAAGAATTTTACGACTTAACGGAACCTTTATCAGATCATTAATCTTACGACCCAACGGGCGGGCACCCATCTTGGGATCAAAGCCTTGGTCAATAATGTGTTCAATCGCTGAGTCAGATAATTTTACCTTGATGCCTTTGTCAATCAACAAGTCATTCATTTCATTGATGAACTTGTTCACAATAAGGCGCATGCTGTTCTTTTCTAGCTTGTTAAACTTGCATATTGCATCTAGTCTATTTCTAAACTCTGGCCTAAAGTAATTTTTCACTGCTTTATCGTCTTCACCTGACTTTTGCAAGTCGCGTCCAAAGCCAATATTGTTTCTTTCGTTGTCTGCTGCACCTAGGTTACTGGTCATTATCACAATGCAATTACGGCAATCTGCTTTTTTGCCATTGCTGCTGGTAACAGTGCCTTCATCCATAACAGTGAGCATGATGTTGCTGACATCAGGGTGAGCTTTTTCAATTTCGTCAAAAAGAATAATAGCATTGGGATTCTTTTCAATGTCACTGATCAACAAGCCCCCGCCTAGATTACTGTCATCATATCCAACATAGCCAGGTGGTGCGCCAATTAGTTTGGCCACACTGTGTTTTTCCTGATACTCGCTCATGTCGTAGCGTAACAATTTCATGCCTAAAAACTCAGCCAACAACTTGGCAAGCTCAGTTTTACCAGTGCCTGTGGGACCAGTAAACAAAAATGTGCCAACTGGTTTGTTCAATGGTTTTAGTCCTGCACGACTTACATAAATCTTTTCAAGCACCATTTCAACTGCACTGTCTTGTCCGTAAAGTCTGCTCTTTACTTTTGGTTCAAGATTCTGAATGTTGCTGCCATCGCCTTCAACATCGCCGGTGAGTTGCTCAACTGGAATTTTTGTAAACTTACTCAAACATTCAATGATGTTTTTACGATTTACTGTCCAATTTGTTTGATAGATCTTGGCTTTGGCACAAGCAGTATCAATCAAATCAATTGCTTTGTCTGGCAATTTTTTGTCACTTTGATAGCGCACACTGAGGTCCACGGCGCTTTCAATTGCATCGTCTGAAATATTACCGCCATGAAATTCTTCAAAGTGAACACGGAGGCCAAATAGAATATCTTTGGCCACAGCCGGTGTGGGTTCGTCTACTGTGAGTCTATAGAACCTGCGCATGAGCGCACGATCTTTTTCAAAAGTTTGAGTGTATTCTTCCCAAGTAGTAGACGCAATCACTTTGATACGACCCTTGGTCAATGCAGGTTTGATCATGTTTGCAAAGTCAACATTGCTACCCGACCCTGAGCCTGCACCACGCATTTGATGTGCTTCGTCAATGAACAAAATTGTTTTGCCACGAATGTTCAGCGCCTTGATTACATCTTTGAGTTTTTCTTCAAACTCTCCGCGGTACTTACTACCTGCTAGCAAACTGCCAATGTCAAGATTGTAAACAGTATAGTCTCTCAAATAGTCAGGAACATCTCCTTCAACAATGCGTCGAGCCAGTCCTTCGGCAATAGCTGTTTTACCAACCCCTGCGTCGCCTACCATGAGAATGTTGCTTTTGTTTCGTTTGGCAAGCACATGCGCTATTTCGTCGAGCTCGTGCTCGCGACCAATTACAGGATCAATTTTGCCTTCAGTGGCTAATTCGTTAAGATCATCGCAGTATTCTTTTAGTACTTCGATTGCTCGTTGCTTAGAGGCATTTTTCCTACTGTTGCCTTCTTTGTAGTTTTCATTGTAGAATTCAATTATCTTGGCTCTGTCAATGCCGTGTTTAATAATAAAATAAGCAGCATGACTGTTTTGTTCGCCGGTGATGCTCAAAAATAAATCCATGACCTGCATGTGATTGCGACCACTGAACAGAACTTGTGTTAGACTACGATTAAACACACGCTCTAACGCATGAGTTTTTTTTGGTTGCAGATCTTCGTCGTTGGCTTGATTGCCATTGTCAAATCTATTGTTGTAACTGTCAATATCGTTTAATATCGCGTCAACATCTGTGCCAAAGTTCTTGAGAAGATCACCAAATGGACGGTAATTAAGTATGGCATACAATAGATGCTCCAAGGTTACATATTCGTGTTTGTGCCTTTTAGCATTATCGCCAGCAGCAGAAATAATGAGTTCAATTTCAGGATTAGCCTGTATCATGCTTTGCCTTTAGATAAAGATATTTATAAAACTTGCTTTAATTGTTCAATCAGGTCAACTGCTTGTGGATTTGTAATCACCGGCACAGTCAGAGCGATTTCTACAATCAGATTACCACGACGCATGGTGTTGATGTCATACAAGCCTTGATTTGGCAGTCTTAGTCTTGCACCATGTTTAGCACCGGCTGGTATAGAAAGTCTAAACACTTTGTTTTCAATGTTAGGAACATCTATATCTGTACCAGTCATTGCATCTAAACAGTTTACATTGACCTTGTACACAAGATCAATGCCTTCAAGTTGAAATCTAACATCCTCTCTGACCAAAAAATTTATATACAAGTCGCCTCTTGGGATAGTAGCAAACATGTTATCGCCTAAGCCGGCATAACGCATTTGATGTCCTGTTGCTATGCCACGCGGTATTTTTACTTCAACAGTTTGTCTTTCGCCGGTGGTAGTTTGTACACTGATAGTTTTGGTTTGTTCGCTTAGTGTGCTTTCTAGCTCTAGTTCAATTTGAATTCTTAAATCTTTATTTTTTCGATGCTGTTGCCGCATATGAGCAAATGGATCTGGGCCGCCGGCGCCACCAAACCCAAACGAAGCAAAAATTTCATCAAGGGGGTTTCCTTGACCAAAATGGAAATGAAATCCTTGATGCTGCGGTTGCGGGTTATCATATTCCTGGCGTTTCTGTGAGTCGCCTAGAGTAGCATACGCTTCTTGAATTTTTTGAAATTGATTTTGATCGCCGCCGCGATCCGGATGGTGCTTCATCGCTAGTTTGCGATAAGCCTTTTTGATATCTTCGTCAGATGCCCCTCGGGGAACACCCAGTATTGAATAGTAGTCCATGCGCATAGTTTACACGTTAATTAACCATGTGTCAAGCGGAAATCCCTTGTTAGGCAATTTCCGCTGACTTGTTTATGCAATTACTTATTTGACTACTGCTTGTCGCCGAGTTTTTCTTTGGTACGACCGTATGCGGCAATACCAAGCACAGCACCCATGGCAATATGATACAGGCCTGCGCCTTGTAGTGTCAGTGGTTGCCATTGACTTGTAACCTGCCCGCCTTGTAGTGTTTGCAAAATACTCCAAAGAATTGGAAAGATAACAAAGTCAAAGAAACAGGTAAGCATGTACAACCAACCCATTGCTGGACGCCACTTGTTATTGATCCAATCTGTGTTGGTGTTGGCCACGGTGCTTTCTGCGCCGCCGGCCACTGCCGCGGCTGCACTGGCTGTGCGGTCTGGTGCATGACCCTGTGGTGCTGCTTGTGGTACTGATGCTGGTGTTGGACTTGGTGATGCACCAAAGCCCGGAGTTACTGCACCAAAACTGTTGCTAGGTAAGCCTGCAGGAATTCTTCCGTCTGCATCGCCTGTGTCGCCTAGATCGCCAATTGGCGTTTTTCCAAATGCTGCCATTTTGATTGCTCCTTTATGTTTTCTTGAATGCTGCTAAAATTTTTGTCTGTATGGTTTTGGCAAATTCGGGCTGAGGAAAATTCCACCCAATGAATGCACCAATAGCTAACCAAAATAATGTTTCAAGCATGATACTCCTCCGTTATAGAAATAAAAATACACCCTGGGCACTTAGAGCCAACCCAGCTGCGGCCACTACAAAACTGCCCCAGAACATGGGCGTGCTCACAGCCAAAATGCTAGCAGACAACACCACAATAGCCAGCTGGTATGCAGTTGATGCGTATCCTATCCATGGACTAGACTTCTTGGCTTCTTCACGAGCCGCTTCCATTTCTCTTGCTTTGACAGCAATTTCTTTCTTGTCAGCATCCATGCGCTCTTTCTCTGCCATGAACTGTGCTTTGATTTTTGGATCACTAGTTGTTTTGGCAGCGATTTCGTAGCTGACACCGCGACTTGCTTTGGCTTGATACTGGGCCCAGGTGTTGTTGGCTCCCAGGGTATTGTTAAGCACTGTTGAACTTAACTTACCACCATACCAGGAATTCACTGCCAGAAATAAAGCAAATACAGAAATAACCATACCTGCTTTGTCTTTGATTTTTGCCTCGCGCTCGCTGCGACTGCCCGGAGCTGGCTTTGGGGCATTGTCGTCTTTGGGTTCTTTGTTAATTAATTTGAGAATAGAATCTTGTATTGCCATTGTTAAACTCCTTAAACTGTTTGTGCTTCTGCAATAATAGCAGACAACACACCATTGAGATCATCCTTCTTTAGAATTTCGTCTGGTGTGGCATTCACGCTGGTCATTTTCATCATTTCTGTGAACATGTGAGTAAGTGCCGGTTCTGGCATTTCTTTGCTTTCAAACAGGCGTACAAGATTCTTTGCCTTGAATCCAATGTCGCCTAACCACCCGCCCATGTTGTGGTACATGTCTAGGTTGTCTTTGTGAGATGATGTAATCATAATTATTTTACCTTATACGCTGGATAGTAAGCTGGCTGCATTTAGCACAGCTGAACAAATACTATTTAATCTTTCTTTGGCAGCCAGATCGTCGCATTGTGCATTGATCAAGTTTTCTACCTGCAGGTCAGCGACCAATTCTTGATACTCGTCGCTGCTCATTCTACCTGCTTGAAACTCCATGGTATACTCGGATAGCATGGCAGCAGCCTGCGCCATACGAGGATCCTGTGTTTCAGTACCATGCACACTGTCTAGTATGTCTTGTGCTTTCATCTTGGCTTGGCTCCTATTACTTTTTGTATGTTTTCTGCACTGCGTTCAATGGCTGCAAATTTTGCCTTGCAGTAAACAGTACTGGGCGGTTTGTCGCCTTGATATCTTTTATAAAACTCATCAGTAATTGTTGTCAAGGTGTCGGCCAATTGAAAACTGTTTTCATTGCGTGGAATCATTTCTGCATAGTTCTTGTACTCTTGAGACACCACATGAATGTACTTCACATGTTCAACCACAGCATCTGTTCCACATTTTGGTATCCCCAGCTGAGCATGTGTGCGTATCCGAGTTATGTATTGGTATTCATTGACATCAAACTTGGCCATGAAATAGGCATCCCAAACAGCACAGCCTGATAACGCACTGGTCAACAATATCACAGCAAGAACTTTTTTCATTTCAAACTTTCATATATTTTTTTCTGGGTGGTATACCACTCTAACCAACCTTCGACCTTGATTGAACACTCGTGATATTTGGTATAATTGTCTAGTACAGTTTTGTGTAAATCAACTATGCTGACTTTTTCACCTTGGATTTTGTCCAAGGTGACACAGCTTTGATCTAACGAAGGGGGAATATCAGGAAATTTCATTACCACAGGCACTGTGGTGGAACATCCTGTGAGCAACATGGCAAATACGATTGAATATGTTTTCATTTTGATTCAGCGGCCTTATTGAGTTCTTCCACTATAATTTGCGGAACTGAGAAATTCTTGATAGAATCTTCCAATTCCTTTTGTTTGACCAAGAACTTTTGGCGTTCTTCATCGCTCATGTCTTTGATGATTTCTGTTGTGTCGCCTTTGACCACACGATCAATGTACTCTATCTGTTGCTGGCCTTTTTCTTTGACGACCTTGACTTTTTCCACTATCTTGGTTTGAATCACAGTGTTGACCTGTTGAGATTTTACTTCAGCTTCGGCTACCTTTTTCTCCAGTTCAGCCACACGCTCGCGCCAGCCTAGTTCTGTGCCCAGACCACCAATCATGAAAGCACCTAGACCATAGGCTAGAATACCAACCACTTGAGTAGGAAAGCGATATTGATTAATGAATGGAATGAAACTTACAAACCAGCTGATCAATATTAGAGCAATGCCTAGAAAGAAACAGCCGTAAAAAACCAACATGAGCAGACTATCTGGTAACCAGTTGACCATCCAACTTATGGCTGACCAGCTCATGATTAGTGCCCTTTCAGCACATGCATGGCATGGGTGATGTGTTTGATACGATCTTCAAGTCCAATGAAACCGCCGTTGATTTTTCTAGTCAACAGTTTCACATCCATCTTGTCAGCTTGGTTGTTGAGGTTGTTTGCTTCCCAGAACCAGCAGGCGCTTTGCACAGAGCCTTCATATGTTTCCAGGAACTTGACAGTTTCTTCAACTGTTTCTTCAATACTCATTGCAAAGTTTTCGTAGTTGTCTTTGCCAGTGAGTTGAATCAATCCACGGCCACGGTATTTCCACCCGTCGCCTGATCGCTCATCACCGTTGCCCATGCGGCTAGCATAAACTCTATTGGCAATCTTTTCTGGATTGCGAGCATAAGGCTTGGCACTTTCTACTGTGGGGAAATACTTCTTAAATATTTTGTTCAAGCCTTCTGCTGAATAGTTTAGATTTTCTCTCAGGAATCTATAGTTGCCGCTTTCGTGGGCAGTCTGCCCTATCCAGCATGCCACACGCTCGGGCGTGTCAATTTCATAGTCAGGTAGAATGGCCTGAATGGCCAAGAACCATTGATCCACATGTGGGGCTCCAACCAGTATCTGTCTAAGTTTTGCTTCAGTGAATTCAAATTTGAAACTCATAATTGCTCCTTAAAGTATGCCTGCTGCTACTCGCAGGCTTTCGGTAAAATCGTTCTTAGGTGCCTTGGTGTCGACATCGATACCAGCGGCAGTTTTTAATTGGTCAATTTCTTGCTTGCTATACATGCGTTTGTATTCTTTAGCACTGCATGGAATAACTCTTTCAAGTGTTTCTAATTCTAGAGGATACTCTATTGATTGATGACGGTATTTCACTCTATAGTCCTCTAACTTTTGTTCAGTGAGATTCATAAGATCGGTCATGAATTCTAAGATATGCTTCACGCAGTTGTTGTCTCTGGGCAATTCTATAAACACTACATGGGCGCCGTCTTCCAACTCGCCTGGACTTACATCTGCGTCAAGCACCCAGTCATAACCTTTTTCTACAAACGCACAGATATCTTGACATGGTTCTTTACCTGCTACCTTAAGGCTCACTACTACCACATCTTTGTTGTCGCCTAGTTTGCTTGAAAACTCGTCAATGTGTAGCTCGTCGTGTACCAGTCGTTTTAGATCGCCGTATTCAAGACTCATACTTGTCCTCCAGTGGCAGGTTGTTCTGCACTGCTCTGATTTTCTTCTGTACGATTTACATCATCGTCGGTACCTGCTTCGTAGGCCTGATCAACGTCCTGCATGTCAATCACATCATCTTCTAGTTCTAAACTGCCTTGATTTATTTCTGTAATCAGGCTCTTGGGCATGACCATTTCAACTAACCAAATTGGTTTGCTATCCATGCGTGGATATTTGGTCCCTGGTTCGTAGTCGTCTGGGCTTTTTACTCGGCGAGGAGATTCTAATCTCTCACGCTTGTAACGGATTTCAATATCATATTCTGTCAATCGCTCTGCACCGCGAGGATCTGGCATGAGTTTGTAAGGCCACATAAAAATGCAAGTTACAAAATATTTTTCAATAGTGGGACCTTCTACCAACTCGCCTTTTTTCCAGTTGCGGAATGCATATAAATCTAATTCATCAAGCACACGCTCAAAGTCCAGCAAGATATTAAGGGCACTATCTGTCATATAGATGTCCTTGGTATTTTCAATGATGTCCTTGAGTGAAGCTGGCATTTTTATCTCCGTAGTATATTTATTTTGTTTTTTCGATGCTGCTCAAACGCTTCATCAATTGGCGCCAGCTGTTGGTTACAACTTCATTGTTGCGTAAAACTTCATTGCCTAGGAAATTTATAACTTTAACAATGGCATCATCAGTGTTGCCATGTTCTGGAATGCACAGCTCTTTGAAACTGATTGGTAAGAATGATTGGCTTGCTGTTTCAAACACTTCATTATGATAATAACTGATGGCATAGGGCCATATGTTGTGTCCTCTACTCAACAGGTTCAGTAATAAAGTAAGTCTAGGATCTGAGTAACTTTGGGGGTCTTTTAGTAGCTCAATGAAGTCTAAATCTGGATCATTATGAGCATTTTTTACAAAGTTGATGAAATAATCATCTACAAACAAATGCCCCATACTTTTGAATTGATCTTCGTACACATGATTCCAGGCCATTTGCAAGTAGTCTTGTCTGTCGCAAACTACCTGTATGATTTTGCAATTACTGTATTGTTGTCTAATGGTCTCTGCTGGCAAACTGGAAAATCTAACTGGTATGTCAGATTCTGCATGCAATAAACCAAGTAATTGTTTAACATCCAGTACAGACTGGGCAAATAAAATATCCTGTTTATCTGCGTAGTCTGGCAACACCGGAACAGCCCAGTCTGGTGTTTCGGATGCGCGATTTATTGCGTAATCAATCAACAGACTTAATTGTTTTGCCAGTCCGCCTGGCGGTGCACAAACTATGATATGATACTTGCTGTTAGGTGTCATGATAAAGCCCTCTACGGGTATTTATCAACGAACGCAGGTGTTGTTGGATCTACCAAAAAATCAGTGGTAGCCTAATACTTAGCTTTATTTTATCAAAAGAAACAGTACACTTATCCAGTGAAGAGAATGTCCGTAAATATTTGTGTAGACTTGTGTAGCAAGTCTAACTTGCTAATATGACAAACTCTACAACATCAATCACAGGAGAGTTACCCTTGAGTAAAAGGAAAAATAGACTAGCCCTTCAGCCAGTCCATGCAGATAACACAATAAGTTTCAAAGAATACAGTTATCAAAGAAAAGATCCGGTATTAATTCCAAAAAGTCGTAATCAAGAAATCTACATTGATCTACTCAAAGACGATGAGCGTAAAATCGTGTTTGCCACAGGCCCTGCCGGCACAGGTAAAACCATGTTGGCAGTTGTAGCAGCGGTTAGAGCTTTGCGTTCAGGGCAGGTAAACAAGTTGATAATCACTCGTCCAGCTGTGGGTGTAGATGACGAAAAACATGGTTTTTTACCCGGCGATATAAATGCCAAGATGGAGCCTTGGACTCGACCTATTTTTGATATTCTAAAGGAGTACTATAAACCACAAGAAATCACCCGTATGCTAGAAGACCAATTGATAGAGATTTCTCCACTGGCATACATGCGAGGGCGAACATTTAAGAACGCATGGATCATCGCAGATGAAATGCAAAACGCCACACCAGGGCAAATGAAGATGCTGCTTACTCGTTTAGGTGAAGGTTCTAAAATTGTGGTTACTGGCGACACTCGTCAGGCCGACCGCGCTGATCCAGACAACGGACTACTGGATTTTAGGCGTTTGGTTGAACAGTACAAACAAAGCCAGTATGTCGCTGGTGTTGAATTGTCGGGCAGGGACATTCATAGACATCCTGCAGTCTTGGAGGTGTTGAAAATTTACAAAGAAATTTAACTAAATTGATTCAGCGCAGCCAAGGTGGTTTCGTAATCCACATGATGTATTGCGTTACCGCCTGCTGCTCGCCATTCAGCAATATTGCTCTTGCGATCATCAATCAGTATATCGCCAGGCTTACAGTGTGTCCATTTGTCCTTGCTAAAAGGACCAAACATAACTGGAATATCCGGGAAGTAATTCTGCGCCCAGACAACCTTATCGTAGAATGCCCACGGAACATCGTTGCCTTTAGGTACCGCAGTTAAAAACATCAGTTCCCAGCCCTGAACGGCACATATGGCTTTGCAGTTGTTGACTAATTCATCGGCATAGGGTGTCTTGACAAGATCTCTATAGAGTCTAGCATTCGTGGCCAGATTGTACCATACTTGATCAGGATAGATTCCTGCACTAGGTGGTACCCCAAGAGTCCGTGCAGCATATTCATCAAAATCGGCTACCACGCCGTCCATGTCTAAATATAGTGTTTTCATAAAAGTAAGGGGCCGAAGCCCCTTAGTGAGTTTACTTGTTGTCTTTGACTTCGGTGAACTGAGCATCTACCACTGTTTCATCATTGCCAGTTTTCTTGGCTTTGACTTCTTCGGCGTCAGCTGTTTGTTTTTCTGCTTCAGCTTGACCTACTAGATCAAACAAAGGCATACTCTTTGGCACAAATGCTTGTAACGCCTCGGTAATTTTATCTGGATCAGTTTCTGTTTTCAACAGCTCTTTGAGATCATGCAAGCCAGTTTTGATTGCTTCGCGTTGTTCATCTTGCAGTTTATCGCCGTGCTCTTTGAGATTCTTTTCCACACCCCAGATCTGATGTTCGGCAGCATTCTTGGTTTCTGCAAGTTCTTTGGCTTTGGCATCTGTTTCTGCATTTGCTTCGGCATCCGCAACCATTTTCTGTATTTCTTCTTCACTCAAACCTGAGTTGGCCTTGATTGTGATGTTGTTTTGCTTGCCTGTGTTTTTGTCCTTGGCACTAACCTTGAGAATACCATTGGCATCAATATCAAACGCCACTTCAATTTGTGGTGTACCGCGTGGTGCCGCTGGAATACCTTCTAGGTTAAACTCGCCCAGCAGTTTGTTATGCTGTGCCATTTCGCGTTCACCCTGGTATACTTTGATGGTTACTGCTGGTTGGTTGTCGTCCGCAGTTGAAAACACCTGTGTCTGTTTGGTTGGAATAGTTGTATTCTTGGTAACTACCTTGGCCATGATGCCACCTTGTGTTTCAATACCCAATGACAATGGTGTAACATCTAGTAGCAACACATCCTTCTTGTCTCCTGCTAACACAGCACCTTGAATGGCAGCACCTGCGGCAACTGCCTCGTCTGGATTAACATCCTTTCGTGGAGCCTTGCCAAAGAAACTTTCCACATAGCCTTGCACCATGGGCATGCGAGTTTGTCCACCCACAAGTATGATGTCGTCGATGTCGGCAGCAACCAGCCCTGCATCCTTGAGAGCAGTACGACACGGCTCTATACTGCGCTCAACCAGATCTGTCACAAGACTTTCAAGTTTGCTACGACTTAGTTTAATAGCCATGTGTTTTGGCCCACTGGCGTCAGCAGTGATATATGGCAAATTAATCTCAGTTTGCGCACTTGACGAAAGTTCAATTTTTGCCTTCTCGGCTGCATCCTTGAGTCGTTGTAGTGCCAAAGTATCCTTGGCAAGGTCTGTACCTGACTCACGCTTGAATTCGTCGACCAGGAAGTCCATAATGCGTTGATCAAAGTCTTCACCGCCTAGGAATGTATCACCATTGGTGGCAAGCACTTCAAACTGTTTGTCACCATCAATGTTGGCAATTTCAATGATTGAAATATCAAAGGTACCACCGCCTAGGTCGTACACAGCAACCTTGGCGTCTTTCTTTGTGGCCTTGTCCATACCATAGGCCAGTGCAGCCGCAGTGGGCTCATTGATAATGCGCTTGACATCTAGACCTGCAATCTTACCTGCATCCTTGGTTGCTTGACGCTGGCTGTCATTGAAGTAAGCAGGCACCGTGATCACAGCTTCTGTGACTTCGTGGCCAAGATAGGCTTCTGCTGTTTGCTTCATCTTGCGCAGGACTTCAGCAGAGATTTGCGGTGGTGCTAGGTCTTCGTTGTTTGCATTGATCCATGCATCGCCATTCTTGGCTTCAACAATTTTGAAAGGCATCATGTTGATGTCTTTTTGCACAGCTTCTTCTTTGAATTTACGACCAATCAGGCGCTTGGCAGCGTAGATGGTGTTCTTTGAATTGGTCACTGCCTGGCGCTTGGCACTGGCACCCACCAGTATTTCATCGTTGGCATAGGCCACGATACTAGGTGTAGTACGGGCGCCTTCTGAGTTTTCAATTACTTTGGGTTTGTCGCCTTCCATTACGGCGACGCAAGAGTTGGTGGTACCTAGGTCGATACCTATGATTTTGGCCATTTTTTATCTCCTTAAACAAATGGTTTTGCATGTGGGCCCCGAGGGCACCCACATGCAAATATTTATACCAAGTTTAACAGATAACCGCAAATTAAGCAATATCTTTTGGACCTCTTGACTTCGTTGAAGGATGTTCTTGTATCCAACGAAGTACCAGGGCTTCACTACCCCAACTGCCCTGTGGAGCCTGCATAAAAATCCAGCCGGTGATGTCCTTGAGTGCGGGCAAATTTTGTGCGTCAGCACGACCCACAGCACCAAAAAGATCGTTGCTGAGTACAGCATGCAAGAATCCGCCCACAGGAATACCACGCTCAATATAGTCTGTCAGCGCAGTTTGTGTATGATTGGGAACATGATAACCACTAAAATCAAGCATTGATAGCCTCTTTGTTGATGGTAAAACGATACATGGGTTCTACTTCGCGCAGGAATTCTGGGCCCACATCCATGCTCACAAAGTTGTAGCCTTGCATGCCCTGCTCACTGTAGTTGATGTCGTTCACAGCGTTGCGAGTAAAACCCAACGAGCGCATGAGCGCACGGAACTCGTTGATCCAGATACCATCTGTGTAGATTAAACCGTCCTGATTGCAGTTCCAGGTTTTGGTGTCAAATCTTGCACACAGTTCGCCAAAATCACCCTCGTCATTGACATTGCGTAACGATACCTCAAGGATGGTAACAGCCTTGGCCGCATTGCTCCACAGACCGTTTACATCACCAGTGTGAGTTTGCCAATGTACTTTTTTTTCAAATTCCATTACTATTAAACCCTTTTTACAAAATTCAGTTGGGTGGTCTTAGCACCATTGTGATACTGGCTGACTTCGGTGCGCTTGACCTTGCCCTGTATGCGCCCGCTGACTGCCAAATTTTGATGCGCGGTCAAGAAGCTGACCATGTTGCCGCAGCCGTCATGCCCAGTTACACTGTAACAATTATACTGCTGAAGGTATCTGCTGTCAATCAGGGCAAAGTCCAATTGGATCTTTTCGCCCACACGGCCCAGGTATTCGCTGGTACTGGCCAGTCCAATTTTGGCTTCATCTTTTTCCTGGCGCTCTAGCATGCCAGCATAGGTCTTGGGCACAAACGCAACCAAGCCGCAGTCACGTTGGGTGCAAGTGGGCTGGCTGATGGCTTCGCTGAGTGAAAATATGAAATCGCTCACACGACGGTCTGCCAGCTTCTTGATCAGCACATCTCCCTGGATTGCAGTGATGGCAGCATCTGCTTGAGCACGGTCTTCGTCTGTGGGTACCAGTTCTGGATTGCTACCAGGCTCAAAGGCAAAACTGTTGAACATCAGCGTCTTGTTTGGCACCACTTCGACAACCGCGTCCTTTTCGGTGTCAAAGAACGAGGTGTCTTTGTACATGGCGCCGTTCACACGCTGAGCCGCAAAGGCCAGGGCAACCAGTTCGCGAGATTCAATCTTGTAGGTCTTGGCCATGTTCATGTGCTCCAATGTTAATCAGTAAAACTAAGTTCTTCAAAAACTTCTTCAACATCATCATAGCTTACCTGTAACTCACAGGCAATGTAGTCTATGGTTTCTTCGCTGAAGCCAGTTGGGTCACCTATTTGTTCGGCTAGGGTCAAAACCTGTTTGGCAAATTTTGTCATGATTACATGCTCCAATAAGTTTCGCTCGAAGGTGAGCAGTAGTAGGGACGGTCATAACGCTCTTGGAACTCCTGCCCACTCATTAAGTTAGTCTTGGTCACAAAGGTTTTGTGGATTTCGTAACGATAGCCATCACGCTTGAGCCAGGTGTGTTTGACAGTGTGCTCCAGCATGCTGAGGTTGTTGGTGTCGTAGTCCTGCTTGAGCACCTGACGCTCGCCTGACTTCTTGCGCTTGTCTGCTTTGTAGATTTCAACGGTGTACATTATTTGTTCTCCATAACATAAGTAAACAACACAAATTTGGCACGGTTCAGCAGTTGACGCTGATCTTCAATGGTGTTGAAATCGGGCTGTTCGTATGCCATCATCTCTTGTGCATCCGACATCATGCTGGCGGCTATCATAGCAGGACCGCTGAGCTTGAATGTAATGCTGGACTCTACTGCTTCGCGCATTTGCGCTTCAGTGCATCCGTACATGCGCACTTCGCGCTTTTGTTGCTCGGTGAGTGCATCGTATGTTGCTGTGGACATTTTGGGCTCCTTATTAATCACTATGCCACTAGTATAGCAAAATGGACCAATACGGTCAACCGTTTTTGCAGCAATTTCAGATGCTGTAAGTGCTTGATTTTACAGGGTTTTTTGTTGCAAAAATAGCAAAATCAGCTAAAAAGTGTTACTTTTTTAGCACTACCCGCTGATTCAGGGCACCAATATAGTCTGCTTGTGCCTGCACTTTGCGTTCTAACTTACGCACCTGATCCTGCAAATGCGTGATTTGTTGTGCTACTGTTTCGTTGGTTGTTTTAATTCCACGAATTTCTTTGTCATGCGAAAACAAATTAGGGCGTGGAATATTAGGATCCATCACCCGCTTTTTCTTTGCCTTCATGGCTTTAAGAAACTTTGGATTCATACAGTATTTATGCTCTTGTGCGTGGCGGCTGTCCGCCTTCAGGGAAGTCTTGCAAATCCAAAATAGATTCTCTTCCTTGTCCAAAAAATCTGCCGTTGTAAATTTCGCCGGCTTTTACCTTCCAACGATATTTTCCGTCCACTAAATCGTAGGCCATGCGACTGGGATATTCTGACGCCGAATCTTTGTTCTTGACAAACACTGCCACAAAATCATTCCATGCGCTGTCATCGTCACCTTTTTTGCTGAACCAGCTTTCTAAAAAAGCCACATTGAGTCCATTGCGAGCTGCCCAAGTGACCAATGCTTCGGCTGCGTCCGGATAAAAACGCCAGCAATCCACTGGATGGCGGTGAAAAGCACCATTGCTGGGCACATTGAGATAAAACAATCCATTGGGTTTGAGTATGCGCATGATGTCCAAGAACAGCACCCAGAACATTTCGCTGTGCTCAAACACACTGCTGGCTGTGACGATGTCGACTTTTTCGTCATGCACAGGCACAACATAGGGATCCAACATGACCAGATCTACATTTTTACCTGACTCGAAATCTATGCCCACATAATTGAATCGAGTTGGACACACATCTTTGATGCTGCCATTGATATCCATGCTGCCTACATCTACCACAATGGCGCCATCGGGCATGGCAGTTGAATAGGTGTCAAAGAACTTTTTGGCATTGGTGAGAGCAGAGCTGTGCATGTTTATAGATAATATTTGTCGTTGGGCACACTGGGAACTTTCACAGCCACAGTGTCTGTTTGTTCTAGAAATTCTACCTGGCAAAGATCACCAGGTTCAAACATGAATATGTCCCCGGCCTCATATATCTGACCATTGACCAATATGCGTCCTCGCGTGACCAATTGTATTTCATGTACCACCTTGTGATAGTGGCTGGTGGCATGACCAGGTTCGTTGGTCTGCCAGTTCACTTCAAAATCTTTAGTACGCCATACAGCCTCAGGGAAATCTCCTATGAACCAGCCGCGGGCGCCAGTTTCACTTAGTTTCCAGTTCTTCATATTTTGCTTCCGTGATATTATCATCTGTGGGTATGGCAGATAATTCTTGTTCAATTTCTTTGGCCATTTGATCAAGATAGTCTGGATGCAGTTGTCCCATTACTGGAATCAAATATTTGTTGTAATTGTTAAAATAGTATCTAAAAATTTCATCAAAGGTTCGTTCAGTTTTGAAAGTATTACGATCAATACGCAAGTTGCTTAGATCTAAAATTACATTGGCTGAATCCATGTCTCTTTTTTTAACTCCGCGAGTTATCTCAATCTTTTCATCATACCTGATGTTTGCAGGATCATCCTTCCATCCTTTTTTGCTGGTATTAACATGATCCTTGGGTTTCATGATATAGGTTGCAACCAGATAAATGCTTTTTTCTTTCATGATATTCTCCTCTGATATTTTTGCATGATGCTTGTGTATTTTTCCATGGTCTGTGCTTTGGGCGCACACAATCCACACCAGCAACTATGCTTCTTGCACTGAATAACAGGTAGCGAATTGTTTTGTAACTGTGTTTTTAATTTATCCAGTAACTGTGTAGACTCGCTTAGATTTCCAATTGGTCCCACGGAGCCGTCAAAGTTCATCATACAATCTTTGTTGACAAACACTTCTCCGTTGACTTGTTTAACATATACAAAGAACCAATTGACTGAACAATACCAGTCTGGAAATTTATTGTAAACAAACGACACAGATTGTTTATAGTTTTCGTCATGAAACAATTGCCTGCTTCCGCAACAGGCCCTGCCTTGCTCACTTACATCTGTGCTAGCAGCCGGAGAGATATCTGTGTTGTACAGTTGATTAAGCCAAATAACCTGTTTGGGGTCATAGTTAAACTGTGGCCATTCTTTGGGATGGTCAATGGCCTTGGGTTGACAGGCAATTTCATGTTCTTGACACCACTGTACCTGCTGTTGAGCGTCTTCGAAATATTGAGGATGCATTAGTACCACACACTTTATTGCTCGACCGCTGTTTTTTATAACAAGTAGATTGTTTCTAAATTGTTGTTTGTGTTTATCAGTTGACTCTGGATGATAGCTCACAGTAAACTGATCAATCAACGGCAGCAACGACTGTAACTTTTTTTCGCTAATAATAGCATTGGTGGTAGTGGTAATGGTAATTGGCCATGCGTAATCTTGATGCTTTTGTTTTGCAGCCTCAAGGATGCTTACTATGTGGGGATGATGGAGAGCTTCGCCGCCATACACATTCAAAACTACTTTTTGTAAACCTCGTGTCTTGTATGCCAAATATGCATCAGCATACGCATACATGAAATCAATGGTGTTAAGACAATCTTGTAAGGGTGGATGCGCAGTGGTATTATCATGCCCGCCATACAATCCAGTGCCACAATACGAACAGTCTAGATTACACTTCATGGTAAGCTCCCAGTCTAATAAAAAACTAGGAGCATGACCCGGCTGGGCAAGAGGCTCTAAACAAACCGGCATTAGATCTGTGACAGTTCAATAATGGTTGCGCTGAGATTGATCTCAGGGTCGGCACAACTCACATGATTCACAAGACCTGTACGAATGATCTTGATTGCTTCGTCTTGTTTCTCGTGCGTGGTACCCCATAAAGTGATGTTGTCATACATCCATCGAAAGATATCTTCCATTTCTTCTGGTGCTGCTTGTGAACATAACAACACACGAGCTTCACGAATTTTGCCAGCTTTGAACAATTCAACAGCATCCAGTTTCCAGTCCCCAACTGCTTTATCGCCCTCGCGAGGCTTGTTCAGATGTCCGTCGTTGCTGTTTAATTGCACAAGATTCAAACATTTACGCAGATCTGGATATGTTGCTTTGACATAGCTGTCCAAGGTATCCAGATCAAATTCTATGCCTTCACTAACCAACACAGTGGCCACTCGTGCAGTAAACTCTGTGTGATCCTGTTTGGCAATGTGGAAACCTTGGCAACGACTGTGCAGTGCTGGGATTATCTTGTGCGGTGCGTTACAAGTAAAAATAAATCGCACACTGGCATGATATGTTTCCATAGCATTGCGCAACAGTGCCTGGCTGTTTTGACTAAGATAATCTGCTTCGTCCAATAGAATTATCTTAAACTCACCAAACGGCATGGTGCTGGCAAATCCCAGCACCTTGTCTCTCATGGTCTCAACCTTGGTTTCGTTGCTTGCATTTACCTGCAACACATCATACTCGTCCACTTTAAGTTCGTGAATTAACATACGAGCTAGTGTGGTTTTACCGGTACCGGGGCCGCCACTGAGTAAGAGATGTGGGATGTGGCCTTCCTTGATCCATTGTACAACTTGTTCTCGTTGATTGTTGTCAATGAACACATACTCTTTTACGGTACAAGGACGATATTTTTCAACCCATAGTTCTTTCATTTTTTCTCAACCTTGGCTTCTTCGTACACCACTCGGCGCACAACATTTTTTGATTCTTCTGATTTGTCAAACACAGGTTCTTGCCCTGGCTCATCCTGATGTTGATAATTTTTGCCAAACCAACTGCCTGTGAACAATTCTATCAAGCACCGCAGCGGCCATGCAACGACCACCAGTGTGGCAACCAGTAGTACGCCAACAAAGTGTACTGTTTGAACATACACATTAAAAATCAACTCCATGAGCATGCGCCAGAAGCCCATCATTTCGGTGTAGCTAAATTCTGATTCTTCGCCGCGATCAAAACTGCGAATATGCGCAACCAACGCAGTGCTTAGATGTTCGTTTTTGGTTTTGAGAATATCAAGCAAGCCTCGATAAAGACGAGCCGTCATGTGGCTGCGTTTTTTGGCTTCCTCTTTAAGATTTGAATCATCCGTTCCTGTTCCCATTTGTCTTCTCCATCAAAGATTGGTAAACTATCATAGTTGTCCTCTAACCAGCATTTTAACTGATATAGCTCTTGCTTGCAAGCTATTCCGGTGAAACCATCGTTGTACGGAGAATTTATTTCTAACAGACTTGTACGGATAGCTGCGTAAGCATCCTCAAGGCTGGGCTTTCGGAATCCCATTTGGTTATCTTGTTTTGCTATGTGCCTGGACGGCAGAGCTAATGGTATCATCGGCGTCTGGTGCGTGGTCACTTACAAAAATGATACAGTTTGGGTCAACTCGCCTTAAGGTGAATTGCTCATTATCAATTTCAACCTCAATGCCTCGACTCCAGCGACCGTGTTCTACCAAGATCCATTGTCCTGGAACAACATCTTGTTGTTCTGGACCAACTTCATATACCTGCGCCCAGCGCGGACGAATACCGGTGGTAGTGGCATCGTCTCCTAACAACACTATACCACTGGAAAGAGTTCTACCACTAAAATTCATGTCCTTGATCAAGACATTGTTGCCCAATGGGCGAAGTTTTTCTATGTGATGAGTATGTCGATAACTTCCTTGTGTGGGAAATAATCCTTGTCCAATTGGTAATTCGCTCATTTAGATCCTCGACGGTCCGTTGCCATTGTTCTTTTTTGGTTGAAGAAGTTTTTGTTCAACCTTGGTACTCTTGGCCACTGCGTCTGCAAGTGCACCGCGCATTTTTGGTTGCTCAATTTCATCCATGGTTTGATCTTGCTCTAGTATTTCGTCTGGAATGCCAGTATTCACAGGTGGCACATTTGCTCTGGCATTTTGAGCATCTTCTCGTTGCTGCTCTACTCGTTCTTTGGTGTACACAGCATTGGTATTGTAGTATTCTTTCATCACTTGTTCGCGTGTGCGTACCACAATACCGCCCGGACCAAGTTCGTCGCCGCGGGCATTGGTTTTCATATTGCCCACAGCCACTGACTGTTCGTTGCGCACTCTAAGCGCATCCAAATCAATGGGTTTGCCTTGTGCTGTTCTATAAATTTGTTTTGCCATTTTATTCTCCTAAGGTAGATATTTATTTGAGGAATTCATTGGGATCTAAATCATAATATAAACTGTTAATCTTATGCACACCCAGCAGAAACAGTACATAACTAGCCACACTACTACCTCGCCCAACACCCCACACAATGTTGTGTGCTCGCATGGTGTCCACAAGATATTTTAGATATTTGAGCAAGTTGAATAAGTTGCGTTCTTGAAACAGCAGCAGCTCAGTGCCAACTCGTTGTAGTTCTGCATCATTTGTGCATAATGACAACACATGCTCTGCAATATCCAACGATTGATAAGATTCAGGCATGAGCCATTGCTGTTGGTTAGTATGATCAAAAGATTCTATATCCACAACATCAGGATTATAAATCTGAAGAGATGGAAATTCTGCATACAAAGCAGCTACCGCATAGTTGTAGATAGTGGGATCTATAACATGAACCTTGCCTAGGTCAAGTGCAGGTTTTTGATACAATAGGTCGCAAAGCTCGTCACAGCTGGCATACGCTACTCCGTATTGATCGTATTTCATTTTTTGATATCTATGATTTTGCTAAAGTTTTTACTGTTCTTTTCCATGTCCTCAAGACGCTTGCGATTTCTATTTGCTAGCTCGTCTTGATAGTGTTGCATGATCATTTGCATTTGCCGCAAAGCATCCCCGGATCCTAGTCTATAAGCAGAATTCATCTTATTTGTAAGTTCGGTTATTTTGTTGTACAGTTCTTCGTCTTTTAGATGAGTCACACTGTCAACTAATGGATGAAATCCCATTATATATCGCCTTGTTGTCTGTGTTCGCTGTGATGTACATCAAATTCGCCACCTGGGTAACGAGCTTTCAATTTATTTACATTCTCAGCAATGACTTCGTTTGGATCTAGATTCAAAGCTCTACATGCATTAATCCAGTACCACATGATATCGCCTAGTTCGCGTTTCATGTGAAACACATTTTCTTCGGTAAGTGGTTTGCCTTGAAAAAAGATCTTTTTTGGAATTTCACAAAATTCACCGGTTTCTGCGGCAAGTCCCAGAGCACCTGTCAGCAGCAGCGGGACATTGATGTCTGGCCCGTGAGCGTCTTTTTCGTAATCAAAATTTCCGTCCAAGTAGTCTAGACGGTTCATGAATGTGGTTAAGTCACGAGAAGCTTCGCTGGTTACTGCACCAACGAATTCGGAATATTTGTTTAGGTCAATGTTCATGTTGATCTCCAGTCCAGTTAGTTTAACACTAACTGGACCAAGAGTCAATGATTATGATGCAGCAAAATTACCAGTTGAGATGTCGGATGCACCACCAACAGGTGACATCTTCCAGTATGATCCTTGTAGAGCCCTAGTGATCACACCAGGTGCATTAGGAGCACCAAATCCAATCTGAGGAATTACAGTTCCGCCAACATTTATAACCAAGATACCTTTAGCTCTAATAGATTTATTTGCAAGTGTATTTGCAGTTAGTATTATGGCTTGACCAGTTGATATACTGGGCAATGTTGTTGTGCCAGACCATACTGTATCTACTGGACTTGTAGGAGCTGCTGCTGTGGCTACTCCATCGGTGTACACCTGTGGAACTACCGACACTTGATAATGATACATGGTATATGTTGCTGTACCTCCAAAATTAAACAACAGTGTACCACTGGAAGGAGTAAGAGCATGAGTAATGTTGAGTTGAATCTCAAATTCATATGTGGTTGATGCTGCCACGGTCAATTGCCCTGCTGTGCCAGAAGTACCGCCAAATATACCATAAGCAGTATTTGTTCCAGCAGTAGGAATAAGGCTACCATTGTTAAATGCAGCATTGCCACTGATAACGTACATGTGTGGTGTTTGAATAACAGCACGGCTGCTGGTGGTTGGGGTAGCATACCAAACTCCACTAGCAAATTCAACTGCGCCAACTTTTGGTGTGGTTAGCAGCGTGCCGGTCGGAACAAGCAAACTTTCTTGAGTGTTGGTTGCTGCATCTAGACTGATGTTTGCAGCAGTAATGCCGCCGCCCACACCAAGACCGCCTGAGCCGGTTATAACAATAGAACCGATAGTCTTGGATGTACTGTTGATTCCAGCATTGGCTGCAATAACACCGCCAACATTGAGTTTGCTTTGAATACCAGCGCCACCTAGCACTGTCAGACTACCGTTTGGATCTGTTCCGCCTTTGGTACTTTCGGTTGAACTTGCTGCAACCAGGTTAGCATAAGAACTGCTGAACCCTAAACCACCCAGATAGCTGGCGCCATTGGCATACACATTACCTGCAACACCTAGCCCGCCATCACTGGTGCTGCCGTCAGCAAGGATAACTTGTTTGATTTGTAGTGCGCCACTGTTGAAGTTTGTGGCCCAGGCGCCGCTGTTGAGTACCAGGTTGCCACTCCACGCACCAACTGGTTTTGTAGTTGCACCGTTGTAAACGCCAGACCATGTATTGGTATTGTTATCATACGATGTGCCGTCGTGTGGTTGTCCTATGTGTAGGTTACCAAACACATTTACGCCACCCAGCGCAGTCATAGCACCCAAAGTTGGATTGCCGCCAGTTAGTACAGTTTCGTTTGGCTTGATTGGTGATGTGGTAGGAGTGCCCCGGGCGGCTTCTCTATTGAGAATGAATATAGAACCGGAGTCACTGGTACCAATATTGATATCACCGCTTACGCTCATGCCCACACGAGCCGAGCCGTTGCCTAGTACTAGGCCGCCTGTGGAAATATCTCCAGCTGTGACATTTTCAGAATTGTCAATGAACACACGACCTTGTGAGCCAGAACCAATTCCAATGACCACATTGCTTTCAAACAGTGTGCCGCCAATCACTCGCAATGCTGCTGTAGCACTCCTTGCATCTGCATTGCTGTTAATCATTGCAGTACCATTGGTACGCAGTGTACTGGTAATTACCAGGCCATTTGCACCGCCTGCGTCACCAACATACAAATTACCTGCAATACCAACCCCGCCTTTGACTACCAATGCACCTGTAGAAACATCTGTGGCTCTACTGCCTGCCAACACAAACATACCGCCTTTGAGAGCTCCGTCAACAGTTTGCCCGCCAACATACAAATTACCTTTGATGGCTGCACCACCTTGTACCTGGAAAGCTCCAGCATTCAAGTTACTTGCAGTGGTAGTCGCGTTTGAGTATAAGTTTGTCCCGGCAATTATATTCTTTTGAGCACTGATACCGCCAGCCACAGAAAACGCACCTGTGGTTGAGCTAGTAGCATCTGTGGTGCTGGCCAGGCCAAATGTACCACCCACATTCAAGTCACCACCAACACCTACACCGCCTTGTACCACTAAAGCACCAGTTGCTGTGCTGTTTGAAAGTGTAGAAGGCATGCCAATGGTCACTGCTTTGTTGAAACTCCAACGATCGTCGCTGGCCAAAGTTAACCCACTGTTTACATATTCAATGTTTGCAAACGCTGTATCCACGCTGAGACCAGCGCCATTGGCCAAGGTTGCTGATGCTGCACCGCTGGCCACAATTATGTTTTTGTCATCCACTGTCATCACAGTAGAATTGATAGTTGTTGTGGTACCATTAACAGTCAAGCAGCCAGTGATAATAACATTTTGATCGTTGTCAATGGTAACTGCAGGAGTCATTACACCACCATCGCGCTTGGTGCTGATCACAATGTTGCCGCCTAGGCCGTATGAAGTATTACTACCAGTGGCATACATGCCAATGGCTGCTACCTGTTGATAACTGTTGTTGCTATCGTCTTTGTTCTTTGTGAAAGCTAGGCCGTTAAAATAACCAATGTAGTCACCAGTGTTGACCACAGTTTCAGTTGGATTGGCAGCACCTGCTGCACCTGGGTCAGCAGTACGACTTTTAGCAACGCTAAAACCGGCCTGTGTCATTGTGGCAGGATTATTTCCGCCATCTGCAAAATTCTGGAATGAAGTTACTCCGCCGCGCACACTGAAAGTGTCTGTGCCTGCCTTGGTGTTACTGTCAATCTTGGCACTTACGGCAAACAAATTGCCCCATCCCAGTCTCAGCGTAGGAGTTGGATAACCGCCAATGCCGGCCATGTAGAAGTTGGGATCACGGAACACTGGGTTGCCGCGAGTGAGTTCGCGAACAAAAGTAGTTGTACCACTGTCAACACTGGAGAATTCAAAAATGTAATCACCAGGATCAGTAAAGGTAATCAGCCTACTGGAACTCACTGTGCGCAAACCAGGAATTCCAGACAAATCGGTGGTCAGTGTACTTGGTAATTCCAATGTGTTTTCTACACTGCTGATGTTAACATAAAATAACAATCGTGCAAACTGAAGCGCCGCTGGCCAGTTCTTGATCACAGAGTTGATCTTGATTGAACCAGTTGCATTAAGTTTGTGAATATTGCCAAGAGCCAGATCCAGCTGAATTTCTGTAGCGGTGGCTGCGCCTACTTCGCCCCAGTCATACACTGTTTCACTTTGATTCTTGGTTTGAATATTTTTTACCTGACTGCCCAAAAAGTTGTTATCCAACGAGCTTCCGCTGAGCGCACTCTTAAGAATAACTTTGGATTGCAGGTCTTCAACTTCTTGTTTGATAAAAATGAAGTTGTTTTTGATGTTGGTAAAGTTATCGCGGAAGCCTTGACTGTCATTGTCTTGCCCTGCGATTGGGTAATTACCATTGATATTAAACGGATTTACTAAGCTGGCCATTATCTAAATACTCCGGTTTTAGGGAACTTGATATATTTATCCAGAGCTCCTGGTTCGGTATAGTTGTCTCTGTTGCTAACAAAACGGGTGCCTTCGGTGTCAAAACTGGTGTTTTGAGTGCTATCTGGCAGGTTAGTACTGATCAAACTATACTCTGGTACTGTTTTACCCGTCTTGATCAACGGGTCATAAAACAGCTTGGTTGTTTCTCTAATTACTGTAACCACTTGGTTAAGCAGAATTTGTCGTATAAAAGTCAGGACAACCAAATCGTTGGCAATTTCCACTTGCCAAATACCTGCTCGTTGGTTGCTGATGTTGGTATTAATACTGTCTAGATATCCTGGAATAATTGTGAGTTCATCATATGCACCTGTATCAAATCCTGAACCAGAACTGGGTTCTGAACCAAATGTTTCGTTAAACAAGTTCCAACCATCATTTACACCGCCAAACCCTTCTTGTTGTGCAAAAATCAAGGTGTCTCCAGTTTGTAAGCTGTATCCACGCTGTGTCACAGATTGAACTGTGTTGAGATTAATTTGATCAAATCGCACATTGCGTATGGCCCAGGTCACTGTAAAGTTTGGAGACTCGCGCAGTACAACACCTGCTGTGCCAACTGCCACTGGTATTACCGTGTCTCTACTTACTGCATTCAATTGATTGTTCACAAAACGATCGGACTGGCGCCAGCTGGTGCCATCGGTGCTGTACACAATAGAACCTCTATCGCCTACTGCAACATATTGATTGTTTACAAAAGCCACAGATCTCAAGGTGTCTGTAACACCGGCTGTGTAACGTTGCCAAACTGTATCTTCCTGATTTTTCAACCATACACTGCCCTTTTGCCCTACTATCACCCACTGGCCTGCATAATAAACATCATACAAGTTTAGGCTAGTGGTAGAATTATCTAAGGTCCAAGTCAGCCCATCGTCGACACTGGTAATAATTTGCCCACCCTCCCCCACTGCAATCCATGTATCAACATTGTGATACACAGCAGTTAGTGTTCTATTGGCCAGAGTAATAATTGGCAAGCTCCAAATTTCGCCATTGGTGCTGCGGATCACAGTACCCTCATTTCCAACTGCAACATAGGTATACAATGTGTTTACGCCGCTGGTGTAACTACGCACTCCGACTGACTTCAAATCGCCGTACAACAAACCAAACTGCTGACTCCATGCACGATCTGCAACAGATTTTTGAATAATTAATCCTCGATCGCCTACTGCTAACCAACGATCTGCCACACTAATAACTTTATTCAATACCACCCCAGTAAGACCAAATGTTATTACATTGTCGTATCCAACATTTATGTTTGCAGTCAATGGGTTGCTCAGTGTAATGGAAGTATCTGTTTTTGCAATGATAGAAGTATTTTCCAACACTGATTCTGGTGTACTGAAGTTGATTGAAACATTGCTTTGCGCTGCTACTGTTGAATTAGCAAACACCACAGTCAAATTACTATAAGTGGCATTGGCAGATATTTCTGCTATTCTAGCAGTAATTGGAATCCCAGGGCCAACCACATTCATTCCTCTAAAGATGCTACCATTAATGCCAGCTGTGCGAACTGTGATGTACATGCTGGTCCCAAAAGGTGTTACTGAGGCCCAGGCCGCAGTATTATCGCTGTTTGCAATTTCTGTAACATTGAAAATTTGACTACCAATTGGCAACAAGGTTGTGTCACTAACATTAATCACAGAGTTGCCTGCCATAGCCGTGGTTGTGATTCGATGCACCAGCGTTAGGTCTGACCCAGCTTGAATATTTGCACTTGGTGGCACACTGATGTTGGCATAAATGTATTTGGTTAGAACTGTAGCACCAGCATTGATAGCAGTTAATCTTGGATAGTAGTTAGCAGATACATTGCCAACACTGGTAAAAGTTATGTTGTTGACAAAAGCCGGTGTAGTATTTGCTGTGACCAATACCTCTATATTTCCTCGTAGGTCGTCAAAGGTAATACTAGTGCCTGTGGGTATAACATTGGTAGTGACATTGCTAAGAAACAGAGTGTTGCCAACATTGGCTGTAATTACTGCTGCATTGGCCAAGTCAATGCCTTTGGTATACACAGCATACCCTGTTTGAATATTTGTTGCTGTGTCAATATACACTTCGCTATGGCCGGCGGCGGCTGTACGAGTAACATTAGCGTAAAATTTAGTACCATCTTGCCATGACACAAATTCTAACGCAGTGCCTGACACAATGGTATTGGCTATATTACTACTCACCCGAATACTGTTTTCAATTGCTGTAACAAAACTTCTTGCGTTGGATACAAAAATACTTGACTGTGCAATTTCGTCACCGATCTTTACTACCGAGGTAGACGGAAATCTTATCACGCTTGTGCTGCCAGCAGTGAGACTGTTCAATATTCCCAAAGTATATGTAAAGTTTATTCTTGCATTGTCAGCAGCCCATTTTTCTCCACTACGACTTTGAAGTATGGCACTGTTGGCACCAATGGCAAGATAGCCTGCGCCAACTTTGTATGCTATACTGGTAAGTTGGTTGCCTGTGCCACTGGTTTCAATCAGCCATGCTCCTTTATCTACTATACCAACACTGGGAATCCTATTAAAAGTTGTGGTCTGACTACGCACAAAAGAGTTTGAATCTGCGTTGTAGTTTTCGCTCAGAGTTCTATCCCATTGATATCTGTCGGCAGTAAATTTGAACGAGTTCATGATATCGCCGACACTGAATCCGCTTTGCTCCAAAGCCGCTTGATAACGATACAGCAATTTATCACCTTCGCCGGGATTAGCATAAGCCAGAACCAACCCTCTAGTCAGGCCCAGTGGCTGATTGGTTTCTGGCTGGACACTCAACATCCAGTCTGGCAATGCTCCTTGAAATTCGTACCCAATACGCTCAATGTCTTTTGCCATGTTGGCAAAGCTATTGGTATATACTGTGTTTTCGCCTGTGAGATCGTCGCTGGTAATAAGTCCAAAATCGTCAGTTCGTGTTATTCTATCGTCCACACTGTGATAATCATCAATGTCCAGACCAGGAGAAATCAAGGTTCCATAATCTATACCTGTGTTTCTGCGCACACTGATTATTTCTCCTGGACGATTGGCTGAGTTATAATCCAGTACATCTACATACAATACTTCGTATTTGATAGATCCATCTATGTTTCTAGCCACAGCCTTGCGAATAGTGCCAAAGTTTATTTTTTTATTGATATGATGATCACTCATTGCATCCACATAATGTGCTGCTGTTTCTGCTCGTAGCCCTGCCTGAACCAGCATAGTCAGATCAAGATGTACTCCAAAATATGGATCATTTGGACGATATATCAAATCATTGCTGCTTAGATTTGCGTCAGTTACAATAGATCTAAACACCTGTCTAAGGCCAGCTGGTAACAAAGCCTTGAGATATAAATTTTCAAAAGGTCGTTGATTTATATTTTTCACCACTAGTGAAAATTCTTTTTCACTGTAAATTTGTCCTGTAACATCTTCTGCAATGACTGTGAATGTAAATTTACTATCATAGGTATTTGTACCTGTATCAAACTGTATTTGACTAGTGTTCCTGTCTATGCTAAAAAAATCAAATGATGTTCTACCGCTGATAAGTCCATTAGGTAACAGTCGTAGACCTTGTGGAATTCGTAGGTATTGTCCGCTCTTGACTCTATAAGTCAAACTAGTATTACTTCTGCTGGTAGCTTCAATTTGTAAAGTGCTTATAGCACCGTTGTCAATGGAATCTAAATTAGTTGGTGTGTTCCAAGTTACAAGGTCTTGGGCTGCACTCAGCACTTTTAGGGTAAATTTAACAGGCTGACTACTGCGTCGACTGGTAACAGATTCACTAATAGGAACATCAACATAAGCTGTCACTATAAATTCATAAGTGGATTCGTATGATGTACTGGTACCTAGTGTACCTAGTAACCAGCCAGTATTAAGATCAAGAAAAATACCACCCGGCAGGCTTAGATCAGATTGATCAAAACTTTTGTTGTCAAATGGAACAATAGTATACACATTATCCTGATCGTCAGGGGATGGTGCGGCACCTTGATCAAACCTAGCAGGCCCAGATGCATTAACTGACCACTTTACTTGGCCATTTGGATTTGCATAATAGGCCTGAAATCTATAGGCATAACTTTGCAATTGTCGTACAGGCGGCAACTCAACCGAGGTTGTTATAATACTTGGATACAAGTACCCATCTCGATCAACAGAATATAATGTGCTATCAGCAGTAATTAATTCATTGTCAACCAAGAAAAATGATCTAGCATAAATTCCAATGGAATATCTTTGATAAGAATAATTTATTCCATCATAGATTCGAATGGTAAATTGGTATCTACGACTGTCGGCAGCGCCTTCAAAATCCCATACATATTGATCGTAACCGCCAACATCATATGCTGAAGTGCCTGCTTCTCCGGCTGCCGACGGAGCTAGTGCAAACCCACTGATCAACCCTGATTGACTGAGTGCAAGTCCTGGAGGTAATCTGCCTTGACTCACACTCCATTCTAATTTGCCAGTTGGGCTGGTTTCTAGAGCGTTGATTTGAAGTACCACTGGGTCACTGTCAAAGAAGTACCCTAGATCTTCGATACCAAAGCTGGTAAGATTGTCGATGGTGGCACTGGCTGTGGTTGTATTGGCACCACTAAATGTGATTGTAGGAATAGAGGTATATCCGGTGCCGGCCTTGGTCAACCCAATGCTTTTGATTGCACCATTGGCAAATAAAAATATTTTGCCCGGCAAAGCCGATTCACTGTCTAGGAGGTCGGGCGCACTTATACTTACAGCTACATTTGCAGCAAAATACCCACTGCCTCTGTTGGTGAAACTTAAATTAATGTTACCTCGTGTTTGACCAACTCCTTCGCCGCGCACTCCTGTTGGCAAAATCGTAGGAAGCACAATCTGATTTACAAATATGCTAAATGTTCTGTCGGCAATTTGATTTACGGTATTCTTGACTCTTATAGTAAAACGGAATTCTCTAGCCACAGGATCGCCGGAGGTTACAACCTGAGGAAAACCATAAATTCTACCGCTTGGTACTACCTGTAGTCCTGGAGGAAGTTGTCCACTGAGCAAACTATAGGTTAAATTGCTTGCTTGAGGTTCAATGTTTGCCACACCGGAAACTTCGTCACTACTGAGACTGCCGTAGAATCTGGCTCCAACTATGTACGGAAATGTTGGCTGATCATCCAAATCTTGTGACATGAAATAGGCATAGGTGCCATTGGGAAATTCTGGAGTTACACAAAATCTTCCATTGCTTTGATCTAATGTTGTACCGCTAGGAGCGGTATATTCATAATCTTGTACAAAGATACCCAATGGCCAGATACCTTGCACCCTGGTATCAGTTCTGAACTCATAATTTATTTCTGCGTTCACTTGTATTGCATTTGAAAGCACCCGCACAATTTTATAGGTTTTTGCTGGCCAGGGGCCGCGCAGTTCCATACCAGGATACAATCCTTGTGTGGTGCTTACTGGAATTTGAGTACCGGGATACCGGCCTGGTAATACACTTACACTTGCGGGCAACGGGCGCCCTGATTTTTCAACAAGAGTATAGCCTGAACGCATTCTTACCACACCACCAATGGTGCTTGGGTTATCATATCCATACGGACCGTAAATAGGATAACCATCAATGGCCCATCCTAGTATTTTGCTATGACCGTCGGTGTGTCGATATCCTGATTTCCATGCAAGCAAGTTTTGCCAAGCATCTGCATTTATAAATTGACTGGTACGATAGTTATAGGTACCATTTGCTGCTGGCTGACCTCCACTGGCATCTTCTCCTAGTACTCCAGCTGCTACTGCATTCACAGTCCAATTTGAATCAAATGATGTGATTGTTGTTTCAGATGCAGGCGCAAACAGCACAATGCCAACTGCGCTAATACCAATCACACCAGTGCTGACCGGAGTTTGTACCAATGCCACTCGATTTAGGCCGCCTCGGTAAGGGGTAAGTAAGTCGATTGACTGTGCAGCTATTCTGTTGAGATTTTTGTCATTTGGAAATGCCCCAACTGTGACCAGTCCAGTGAGATTATTTGTTTGAATACGCCATGTGGTTTTGTCTGTTAGGATACTGGTTTGCACAGCATTTTCAATACCATTTCCTGTGATACTGTCCCTGGGGTCAAAGCCTGCAGAAGGGGCAGGTGCAACTGGATTTTCTACATCCAGTTGCAGACTTACTTCTGTGTTTTCTGCGTAGGTACCTAAATTGCCTTCAGGTGTTATCCAGCGTAGTTTTGCCATGTCTGTTCCATTTTATGTATTTATGGAACTGCAAAACTGGATTAGGCCTGTGCTTCGTTCCAACGAAGCGTTGCACTTACATTGCCAATAATGCGGTCGCCTGTGCTATCAGTTGGATATAGCGCCATATTAATATACAGTGTGTCTGATCCATTTGGGAATGTACCGCGCCCACCAATGGCACTTTGAGTCAATTCTTTAATTCCGCTCAAATCCAATTGATTCGACTGCCCGGGGCTAGACACAAATTCAAATATTTTTTCACCTGCTATCGCTGCATTTCCTGTAGTAGGGGCAAAAGTTGGAATTGTTGCTATTTGTGTAAAACTCGGCTGATTACCATATGTTGTGGCATTCAAAGATGTCCAGGTTTCGTTTTCGCTGTAGTTTGCAGGGTTAAGAATACCCTGAACTAATATGCTGGTGTTAGCTCCAGTTTGGACTCTAGCCAGGCCTGGTGCATCTCCTGCTCCTACTGCTACTTGTACATTGCCCACAGTAACATCAATGTCTTGCAGTAACAGCTGAGCTCGATTGAGCAGTTCTTTTACTCCTAGATCTCCGGTCAATCCATTACTTGCACTTGGTGCTAGTCTAATACCAAAGTATGCCTGAAGATTACTGTATACTGGAGTCGGCGTTTGTGAATATGAGAACGCATAACCCCGGTCAAGATCAAACCCGCCATCCATGATATATGAACTACCCCAGTGGCTCATGTTTGGACTTGCTACTAGACTAACCAGCTCAACGCCGGATCCTTCGCCGTGACTCTGCGGCACTGGACGGCCATGAATAGTTCTATATGCGCCTCCCAAGAACACATTGGCACCGGCACATCTAGTTAGGCTGTTCAATGTTGGCCACGGTATGTCGTTACGAGAAATCGAATTATACTTTATTAATTCATAGTTCATGTACACAAAACCACTGTCTGGGAAGAAGTCTGCATTTTCCACAGCCATGGTAGCTGTTATAGAAGCTCCTAAAACACTTGTTTTTAGTGCAGTTACACCTGCGGCACCTTCATTATTAACCTCATAGCGCACTGGCAAGTTGGCACTGCGCATGGATGCGGTAACATTAATGTTGTTTTGCTTCATACGATGCATGATAATAAAGTTTGCATCGGTGCCACGAATCATGAAGTCCATAAAACCTGCGCCATACCATGTAAACTGAATACCAATCATTTGCATGTGATTTGGATCAAATTTATAACCACTTGACCCACTGCCATCCACAGTGTCGTAATTAAAATCTTCTTGCTTTATTCGAACTTCTTCCACCTTGTACATGTAGTTGCCGTCTGAAGTAACACTGCCTCTAAAATCCGGAGTCACTGAAATTTCTGTGCCGGTGGTGATAAAGTTTACTTTGTGGACCATGCCTTTAATTACCACACGGTCGCCAATTTTAAGCTGTTGGCCCCACAGAGTATTTGCACCATAAATGGTATTTGACCCCACAGTAAAGGTAGCAGTACCTGCCAGCTGAAGTGTGCTTGTTCGCTTGACTGCGTTAAATTGACTTCCGTCATATTCCAAGAACATGCCATTGGCATCATCATGCGGGCCTGTTCTAATCACTGAGCCATGCCATCTAAACATATAGAGTTTTGGCACCTTGCTCAAATCGCCCTCAGTACTGTCCAGCAATTGCACCGCAATAACCTTAAGTTGTACATCGCTGTCCACTGCAATCACAGTGTATTGAGCATTGTAACCACCGGTAGCGATACCTTGTAGTCTAATTACTGCACCAATTTGACATCCATGCGGTACCGCAGTCTCAATGGTAATTGTTGAGCCTATGCCAACCCCACTGGACTGAACATCTGTTACATCATAGTTGGGAGCAAACAGCACACCGGTGGTGTACAAAAATCCTTTACCAGACTGATATCGGAAATATTTTTTACTTTGGCGAGTTGCAGCCGCACCATGTACAGCACTGGCAGTTCCAAGTAATACACCGCCGTCACCTGGTCTATGTAGGAAAAATCCGTCATTGCGAGTGTACACTCTAAACTGGTTTGTATTTGTATCAGGAGCAATATTGCCCCCTGTTATAACTTGTCCACGAGCGGCAAATTCTACTTGATAAGCTGTAGGTATGCTGTTGGCATAATACCCGCCCGGTAAATTAGCAAATTGTCCAGCACTAACTGTTGAATTTGCACCAATCATTAAAGGCATACCGGGCGTGAACCCATGCGGCGAACTGAAATGTATAGTGATACTACTAGGAGTTGCGCCGTTGCTGTTGAATTGAATAACAGGTAGATCAGCACCAGAATAAAAACCGCCTTTGCGCACAATTGTTCTAGGACTAATAATACTGTTGTTGGTACCTGCCCAGAACGAAGTGATCTCTCCTTTGGCAAAGTATGTAAACGTGTTGGCTGTAACAGAGTATACTAGTGAAGTTCCTTGACCTCGTGTGAATCCAGGAGCATTCACATCCAGTTGCTGTAAAGTAAATGCATCGTTTACTACTAGTCCATGAAATACAGATGTCACAGTAACTAAACTTGGATTGCTACCATTTGTTTCCACAGCAGTAACTGGCAGTTCAGCACCTGGTAATTCATAAACGCTGGGATATGCGTTTACTGTTTCAAAGCCTTGCCATTTGGTACCTTGTAAACCATATTCAAAGTCAGCGTCAATCTGTGATTGAGGATTGGCCACACGCTGGCGTTCAATGGCGTCTGTGCCAAAGTCATTCCAGGTTCGTACCAATTGGTATTGTTCTTCAATGAAAATACTAATCTCATCGCTGGGGTTGTGTGTGCTGGTATCAATATCAGTTATATAGATATAGGTTTCGCCTAGTGTAATGGCATTTTGTAGTAATGCAGTACCAACCGTGCCTGTGCCTGCAGGTATGTTATCATAAGTTACCACGGTGTTGTCAGCATCGTTGGTTTTGATACCACCGGGCCTATAGGTTACAGTTGCGCCTGTGTTTTGTGTGTCAGCAAAGTTATAATAGATTACTCCACGAGTGACATTTGTGATCAGCAGCAGTTTGAACAGATCCTGTTTTCCTTCAACCGCGATATAACCGCTGAACCCGTCACCACCACTGCGTCCTGCACCCACGCCGCCTGGTACAAATAAATATTTTCGAACTTGTCTTTTTGCCATTTAGAAATTACTCCGATTATGATCCTAATCCAATGGCGAACCCCACTACGGTTGCCGTTACATATTCTTTGGTAGTTACGCTTTTTGGTGTAGGAATCGTTGTCACCGTCAAGTTACCAAATGTGCCTATACCTGAGATAACATTTCCTGCTGTGAGATTAGCCTGAATTGTTGTGTTGGCAGTTACCAAGAGATTAGCTGTGGTTAATTTGCCAGACAACGACGCATTAGCAGCCGTTAAGTTTCCCCAGGTGAGCGTAAGGTTAGACGCTGTAATATTTCCAACCACACTGAGTGTGGTCAAACTACCAACACTGGTCACATGAGGTTGAGCATTGGTCAACAGTGTGCCAGTAAGCTGTGTATATGATCCTTTGAAGCCTGCAACATTTGCACCTGTGATATTGCCGCTGGTGGTGTTGAATCCTGTGGTAGTGACATTGCCGGTTTCTACACCAGCTTGCAACTGAGTTAAACCACCAATGGTAAGTGTAGCACCGGCAATGCTGGTTTCGCTGGTAAAGCTTCTTGCAAACAGCTCACTGGTATAGGCAGAACCGCCAACGCCCAGGCCGCCGGCAATTACCACTGCACCTGTAATATTACTGGAGCTGGGTGTGGTGGATTGAAATGTGGTTGGGTTGGCAACAGCACCACCAGAGAACAATGTCCCCACTGTGGCTATCTGCACACCATTTAGGAAAAAAGTACCACTGAGATAACTGGGTTGCACTGCTGTGAGTGAAATGTTTCCTGACGCCGTGAGATTACCAGTGACTAAATTTTGTCTAGCTTCATCTAAAAATGTGAAGTTATCGTTGGCCTTGATGAAAGCATCGCGAATACTATCCCCGGTGCCATCATTGGGTATTGCGCCAACATTAATTTCAGAAATTGCCATTTGTAATCCTATTTGTCATATTTATTCGTGCGACTCTGGTCAACTTGTAAATGCAGCTCTGGTAACAGTGATTTCCACATTGGTGCCAACATTGTTAGTGAATCTAAAGTTAACCTGTGTGCCCACAATAACTGCGTCAAAAGTTGCCAGCAAAAGACTGGGTTGATTACTCAGTCTAGCATATTCGGTGTAATACACAGAGTTGCTGTCATGAGTAAGCAGGATTTCACTGGCAAATACAAATGTGCTGTAAGTTGCCTGTACAACATATTTTACAGTTCTAAATCTGTCTACGGAAAAACGATCAAGCACAGTAGTTGTTGCAGCAGCCACGGTTCGTCGGACACTACGGTTATCAACATATGGATCATGATCTTCAAATGCCAAAGAACCCAAATCTGCATTTGTTGGGATCTGGTTTGGGGCGTTACCTATGATATTGATTGCCATTAGAATGTTCCTTCTGACTTGTTGATGGATAGTGTGCGTAATTCGTTGCCGTCAACGATGCCAGGATAAATCTGTATCTTACGAATTGTGCCGTTCAATGAATCAGTTCCTGGGCCTGTACCAAATTCAATACGCGAAACTGATTGAGGAATATTGCCGGTGGTTACAAAAACATTGGCAATGTTGTTGAACGCTCGGCCTATCATGTTTTTCTTGAAATAAACCGCTATTTTGTCTGTGCCAGTATTAAGGTTAGCAGTTGCCACATTTGCGGTCAATATACTTGTGTTGGTTTGCAACACACCACCGGAGTAAATTATTAAATTGGCTGTGCGATCCACTGGTGCATTTTTGTTTTCTGCCAACACTGTTATTCTATTGTTTACAGTACCATCGTTAAAACTTACAAATGTACTGCGACGATTGTTATTTACAGCAGTGGTTGGACGGTAGTCTAGTGCTGCATCGACAAACACAGTGCTGGCACTATAATCATACAGTCTAGCAAAATCAAAATTGTTCACAGTCAAACTATCTGCACTTCTTGTATTGGCCACCGTGGTAGTCGGAACATAACTGGTTGCAAAATCACCAAGTTCCATTTGCAATCCAAATCCATAAATGCCTTGTCCATTGGCCCAAAACTGTTCAGATCCACTGTCTGCCAGCGCCAGCAATATATTGCCGCTGGTATTGGTCTTGGTCACTGTGCTTTGAATTCTATACCAACCATTGGCTAGAGTTTGAATACTGCTTCTATAACTTGGGCCTTCGGTGTCTACGGTGCCATTGGTCAAATCAAATATTGTTGGAGAACCTTCGTTCTCAAAAATTAATGTAGCTTGGTCTAGTTCAGCTGCCTTGACAAATGCACTGGCAACAACCTCTTGCCCAATGCCTAATGTGGGGTGATATGTGGCATCTTGATAGATACCGTGTATGCTGTTGCTGGTATCGCCAGTGATCTTGAATGCGTTGTATAAACTATCAGGACTGGTTGTTGCATTGCTCACAGTGTCTACATTGCCGTTAAGAGTAAAATACACAGTGCTATTGGCAAAACTGTTGCTTTCGCGCAGCAGGTTCTGTCGGCTTTCTTCAATCATGATCCCCATGGGCGTAAGGTTGCTTGGGTCATGTGTAAATCTTGGTTCTTCGGCAAATGCTAGTTTCAATATACCAGTTTTTGTAAAGTAGGTAGCTGTGCTAGTTCTGCTGAAAGTTAATATCATTGGTAATTCTGAACTATTACCAAAGTCAAAATTCATAGTTGGTCGTTTGGCAGGTCTGACATTGCCCATTCCGATGGTAGTAAACACACCAGAACTTGGTGTTGCATTACCAATCGGAGTGTTGTTAATAGATGCTGCCAAGAATGCTGTAAAGTTAACATTACCAACAATAGTAGCATCACCATTGACCCAAAGATTACCAGCAGTGCTAATGCCGCCTAACACACGCAGAGCACCAGTGTTGGAGTTAAAGGTTGGAGTTGTACTGTTGATATACACATTGGCATTGCTAGCCAACCCAGCCCATTCTGATCTAGTGCTGCGAACAGGATCGGTGTCCCATACTGCCTTGCCAATGATAACATTACTTTGGAAACTGGCGCCGCCACGAACTTGTAAAGCACCACTGTTTATGTTTGCATTACCAATTGTGTGAGCATTGGCAAATGTGTTGCCTAACACTAACCTATCGCCAATTACCACACTGTTGGCAATGCTTGCGCTCAATGCAGTAATACTGGTTATACCAGTTAAACTTCCATTGGCTGTGATATTACCTGTGCCTGTAATATCTCCATTGGCTGTTATGCTGCCATTGAATGTCCCGCTGCCATTGGCTGTTATGCTGCCATTGGCCAATAGACTGTTTGCAAACAAATCATTAGCAACTGTTAAATCGTGGTTGATGTAAACATTACCAATTCCAACTTCGCCCCAACCACCTGTCAGGAACAATCCGCCATTTACAGTCAGATCATTTCGAATTGTGGTGTTACCAAATCCGCTTAATGCACCTATGTTGACCGTGGTTGCTTCACCACCAATCTCAATCACTGTTACATTACTAGAGAAAAGACTGATATTACCAACATTGCTCTTGAAGTCTACACTGGTTTGAGAGCTGTTGAAATAGATGTCTCCACCTATATGAGCATTTCCAAATGTAAACAAATTGCTTGCAAAGTAACCGCTTTCATTAGAAATAACATTGCCTAACACTGCAATGTTAGCGCCAATACCAACACCACCGGCCACAAGTAATGCACCTTCTAGAGGAGAAAAACTGTCAGTAGTGCTAGTAATGCGAACAACATTAGCAGTTAGGTTAGAAGTGATATTAGCTGCACTAACAAATAAGTTTGCAGCAAGCGCAACAACATTGCCGTTTGACACCACAAGGTTGTTGTTGATTTCTAGATTACCAATTGATGTATTGCCAACAATTACACCAACACCATTCACAGTCAAATTGGTTGTGGTCAATGTAGAATTGGCATTGATGTTGCCTGCTAGCACATTACCAGCGACAGTGATGCTGTTATTGACAATGGCGTTGCTAACCACAATGTTGCCTGCTGCTACAGTGATACTATTTGCACTGATATTGTTGCCAACCACAACATCTTGAGCATAAACAGTTGCAGAGCTTATAACATTACCAATGGTGGAAATATTGCTTGCTACCTCTAAACTAGTCAAATTACCAACGGTGGTAATTGCCGTTTGACTTGGTGTTACAACACTGCCTTCGATGCTGGTTGTTTTTACAATTGGGCTTATCACCCAGCCAAATGTAGTGATATTGCCTGCGCTGGTAAGACTGCTTAACTGACCCACTTGCGTGATATTTGGTTGAATTGCCTGAGTCAAGAAACCGTTTTGGAATAGAGTTGCACTTATATTACCAGTTATCAACCCACTTACAGTAAGGTTACCCAAAGTGCCAACACTGGTTATGAATGGTTGTGCATTGGTAAGCAGCGTTCCTTCAACTTGTGAGAATGAACCTTTGAATGTTGAAATATTGGCACTGGTTACATTTCCGGTAACAATCAATGAACTTAGATTTCCAATTGATGTAATGTTGGTCTGAGCTGTGGTTACTAGTGTACCAACTATATTTGAAAATGTTCCTGTGCTGCCACTCACATTACCTGTGCTAACATTCGCAGTAAATGTAGCTTGGTCTGCATTGAGTTGTACTGTAGTTACATTGGCAAATGATCCTGTGTTGCCACTGATGTTTCCTGAACTGATATTTCCGGTTACCGTTAAACTCGGTAGTGTGCCTATCTCAGTTATGAACGGCTGAGAATTAGTTAACAGTGTGCCAACTACATTTGTAAATGTTCCAGTGCTGGCAGTTATATTTCCAACAGCGGCATTGCCCAATACAGCCAATGCATCACTCACCGTGACATCAGTGAAAGTACCAGTGGCACCGCTTACATTACCTGTGCTGACATTGCCAGTCACAGACAATGCATCAAGTGTACCAACAGAGGTAATATTGGGCTGACTGTTGGTCAATAAGGTACCAGTGATGTTGCCAAATGTTGCAGAGTTACCAATAAGCGTGTTAATAGTACCAAAATCTGTTACAACAAGGTTACTAATTGTAAATGAAGCATCAATGCTAGCAAAAGCAAACGCATTTGCAGTAATTGTGCCTGCAACATTAAGATTGCCTAGCGTACCAACAGATGTAATATTAGTTTGTACAGGTGTCAGCAGAGTGCCTACCAGGCCGGTAAATGCACCAGTGACAGCACTTACATTACCTGTGTTTAAGTTTCCTGTTATGGTTAGGTTGGCTAGTGTGCCAATTTGTGTAATATTTGGTTGCAGAGAGGTTCGTAAACTACCCACTAGGCCAGTGAATTCTCCAACGGTGCCAAGCACATTGCCTTGTGCAAAAACATGTGATGCAGATCTTACCACACCAAGATTGGCATTGGTAGCGTTTAGGTCAAGAGTAGTAGTTCCAACAACATCAATATTGGCGCCAAGAATTGCACCTGAGGTTGTTACAGAATTTAATACTCCCACACTGGTTATGTTAGGTTGTGCAGCAGTTTGCAGAGTACCTGCAACTATGTTAAATGTACCTTGGGTGGCTGTGACATTGCCTGCGTTGACATTGCCTGCAATTGCAAATGCATTTGGAGTAGTCCACACACCATCATATATGGTAAGATTACCAAATGCTCCGCCTTGCCCAATTAAAATACCTGATCCTCGGGCAGCAGTGGCACTCACTGCGCCATTGGCCAAGGTTAAATCTAGATCTGATGTGGTAACATTTCCAGCACTGACTGTGGTGGTATTACCATTAACAAACAAATTGCCTGTTACATAAAAATCTTGTGCAACAAATTGTGATCCTGATATTTCAACTGGGCCGTTTACACGCAGTTCTGTCAGTATACCAACTGATGTAATGTAAGGCTGTGAGTTGATGTACAATAGACCATTCAGAGTACTGAAGTCACCAATGTCTGCATGTACATAGCTACCAGTTCCGGTGCTGAACAAGTTGCCGGTAATATTGAGATTGCCTGCATTTACATTGCCAGTTGTGATATTAGTATTAGCATTTATATTTCCAACCAACAAAGTGCTGCTTACAAAAGCATTGGTAGCAACTAGATTACCCAACAGTGTTACCGCAGTGACACTACTGTTGCTGACTACAGTATCTGCTCTGGCCTGACCATTTACATTCAGACCATTGAGTGTGCCCACACTGACAATGTTGGGCTGAGTGCCTGTGTTTATTGGTCCGCGTATGTCGTCGCTAACCAAGGTAAGAGCAGTTAGGTTAGAAGTAAAAACTTTACCAAATGCTACATTGGCTGCCTGAATGGTGCTGACATTACCAAACACTATCAAGTTGCCAGCAATTTCCAAATTGGTCAAATTGCCCAGTGTAGTAATATTTGGTTGTGCAGCAGTTAGAACAGTGCCTTCAACATTGCCTGCTCGTAATGTGCCAGCGGTGGTCAAGTTACCTGCTGTGGTGTTGCCAGTGACACTGAGATTAACCAAAGTACCAACACGAGTGATTGCTGTTTGCGCAGTGGTTAAGATGTTACCAACAAATCCGTCGCTGGCGGTCATTCTAAATGCGCTTACATTACCACTAGTATTCAAATTGCCCACTGTGGCATTACCGCTCACAGCAATTGTTCCAAGAGTACCTACACTGGTAATGTTTGTTTGAGCAGGTGTAAGCAAGGTGCCTGTCAAACTAGTAAAGGCACCAGTTGCACCAGAAACATTGCCAGATGAAATATTACCTACCACTGTGAGGCTGGTAAGATTACCAACAGCAGTGATGTTTGGCTGCGATGCAGTTCTCAATGGGCCAAAAATTTGACTAGAGGTCAAGCGATCCGCGGTGATGTTGCCGTCAACATCTAGGTCGTCAAGAGTGCCGACTGTGGTTATGTTTGGTTGTGCTGCGGTTAAGATTGTTCCACTGACCACAGAGAAATTGCCATGGTATGCTCGAACATTGCCCATGATCACATTACCTGACAGGTCTGGCAATGTTATATTGGCTATTGCCGCATTGGCCGCAGCAACATTGGCTTGTAATGATTGTATACTATTGTGTTGTACAACATCATTGGCAATCAAATTGGTGATTGCCACGGCCTGACTAGACGCATTGCTGGTCAAGGTAGATAGGGTAGTGGCCTGAGCAGCAGCATTGGCAGTCCAGGCCACTGTTACCGCAGCAATAGCAGCATTTGCCGCCTCTACATTTGCTCGCAGTGCAGCAATCTGCACATTGGCAATAGTAAGATTGGCTGCGGCTATTTGTGCATTGGCAGCACTCAAATTGGCATTGAGAGAGGCAATTTGTTGTGCCTGAGTTACGCTGTTGGCAGTGAGGGTGTTTAACAGCGTGGCCTGCGTAATTGCATTGGCTGTGGTAACTGAGTCAAGAGTTATAATAGCAACATTGGCCGCGGCAATGTTGGCTTGAAGTGCAGCAATGGCAGCATTGGCAGCCGTTAGTCCACTGCTGGCATTTAAGGATGCAATAGCAACATTGGCAGCTGACACATTTGCATTTAGAGAATTAATTGCAACAGCCTGCGAGGCAGCATTGCTGGTATGAATAGCATAATGACTGTCAATGGTTGCATTGGCAGCAGTGATGTTGGCTCGTAATTCATTGATCTGAATAGTCTGTGCATTGTTGGTAGTCAACAAACTGTCCAACTTGGCAGATTGAATACTGTTGGCGCCTTGCAGAGAAATGATAGCTAGATTTTGTGAAGCTGCATTGGCATATAGAGTTACTATGTCAGCATTGGCCAAAGTGATTGCAGCATTGGCAGCAGCTACCCGATTGGTATTAATCAGTATCGCTGCATTGGCAGCAGTGAGGTTGGCTCGTAGTGCGTTCACAGCAGAGTTCAGTGGTGTCAAATTTACCACTGTGTTCATGCTACTACCATCACCAAAGGTAATGGTATCTACGGTGACATTGCCGCCTAGAACAAAGTTGCCATTGACACTTAGTCCGCCGTCAATGATCAAGCTGCCTAAAATGGTTTGATTACCGCCAACTGTAAGGTTGGCCACATTGCCCCAGCTGTTGCCAGTTAATCGAACATTGCCCAGTGTGCCGCCAGTAATGGCAATGTTGGCAATGCTGGTAAGGTTTCCAATTGCACTGTCTGTGTATGCATTTGCGGCAGCAGTGTTGCTAGTTATGTATTGTTTTAATTCTGTGACATTGCCCAGCGTGGCCACGCCTGCTACATCTAGCCAGGTGAGCGTGACATTGCCTTGTCGGCCTGCCACGGAATACACCAGATTATTGGCAGCAGTGGTTACATTGCCAGCCCAGATGTTTGCAAAGTTTTTGTTTGTTTTGTCAAACGCAACACGCAGATCGTCGCCATCACCTGCACCCGCGCTTGAACCAATATCTATTATTAAGCGATCAGACATCATCCACCCTCATATTTGATATTTATGAAGGTGTAGGTATAAAGGAATTTGGCGTTAGATACTAAAACTGCTGCCGCAACCGCAGGTTGTTTGTGCGTTTGGGTTCTTGATTTTGAACTCACTGCCCATGAGATTTTCGGTATAATCCACTTCTGCACCTTGTAAATACTGGCTGCTCATGCTGTCTACCAGCAGATGCATGCCGTCAAATTCAAGGTCAAAGTCATCTTCGTTTACAATTTCATCAAATGTAAACCCATAGCTGAAGCCGGAGCAACCACCACCTTGTACAAATATGCGTAGTTTAAGATCTGGATTGTTTTCTTCTGCTATTAGATCTTTAATTTTGGCAATTGCGCTAGGTTTAATTTCAATCATAGTAGGTCCTTTTTGTCACCAACACTGGTATTTAATCTAGGGTTCCATGAGTCTGCATATTCAGGAACTGAGCCCTTTACACTTATGGGTTTATAAACTGTGACTAGTTCTTGATTTTTTGCAGCCCAATATTCCAGTTCTGGAGTCATGTGGGTATCGGGGTGTATGGCACCAGCCGGGCATTCAGGCTCACATACTCCGCAGTCTATGCACTGGTCAGGATCAATTACTAGAAATTCCGGTCCTTCAAAAAAACAATCCACCGGACATACAGAAACGCAGTCTTGATACTTGCAGCGTATGCAAGCACCATCTACAATATAAGTCATGTTATCTTAATCCGCCGTAGATTCTGCGGTTGATCATTTCCCAGTTGATCATCCGCCAGGTATTTTTTAGATACTTGGCTTTGTCAGCTCGATAATCTAGAACCCAGGCATGTTCCCACCAGTCAATGAGCAGAGCTATGTCTTTTTTAATTTGATGATTCTTGATAGTCTTGATTTCACCCGACCGACTCATGTACACCCAACCAGACCCTTGTATGCTCATGGCTTCTTTTTCTATGGCTTTTTGGAACTTGTTGTAGTTATTAAACTTACGATTGATCAGTTCCAGGCTTGCACCATGTGGTTTGTTACCGGGCGAGGGTGGTTGCAGTTGTGTGAAATAGATGTTGTGCAAGAAGGCGCCTGCTTCATTGAAGTCAGCATCACCCTCGCCGGCATTGTAACGATCCACATAACCTCGATACAGAGTACCGTAGTGATAGTCCAGTGTTTCTTTGGATTTTACGGGATCAAGATCTGTGCGTTTGTAAGGCAAGTCTGCCTGCACTAGATCCTTTTTCTCCTTGCTTTCTACCAAGGCTATCAACTGTCGTATATTGCTCATACAACTATTTATTACGATAGGTAATGCGTCCTTTGGTAAGATCATATGGGCTCATTTCAATTTCTACTTCGTCGCCCATCAATACCTTGATATTGTTTTGGCGCAGTCTGCCGCCTAAATATGCTGTTATTTTGTGTTGACTGTCTTTCAGAATAACTCTGAATGTTGCGTTGGGTAATACTTCGTCCACGGTGCCTTGTGCCGTTACGAATTCGTCTTTCTTGGCCACTGAAAAATTTTCTCCTTATCTGCCGTTAACCACGGCGCATCTTACTTATCTCAACAGCTTCTTCATCGCTAAACACCGGCACAGCATTTGACTTGTGCATGGTAGCAATACCTTTGACCTTGGTACCTGTATAGACCTTTGCAGGTGCTAGCACAGCGTTACCTAAGCCTGTGTCGCGGCTGGGCAGGCGAGGTTGCTCGGCACCGCGATGCATTGTACGAGGCGGTACATAGGCGGGTGCTGCCATGGCACGATTTTTGCGTTTGGTTTCAAGTTCTAGCCCCCACTTGGCTTGCAGTTCTTTCCAGCTGGCGTCAAGTTCGCGAGACTTTTTGGCTTCATCGGCATTACGAAATTTTATCTTGCCTTTTTTCTTACCGGTTAGGCTCAGCGCAGGGTGTGCAAGATGCATGGTCATAGATCAGGTCCTCGGTGCCATTGTTGTCTTGCTAGTTTATACTCTTCTACACATTTTGTCAAGAAGCGCCAAACAGGTGTGGCTAAAAAACCACAAACAAATCCGTACACAAACCATTCTAACCCAAAGATAAAGTTAGTCATGCTTGGCCCATGTGTTGGTTTTGTAATCCCAATGTCGGCGGTCTGGCAGAGATAGTTGCACACCTAGCCCTAGTATACCAAAGCTGATTTCAAAACCTGCATGATCCCGCCCCTGCAAACGAGTGTCCAAGTTGGCATGTGCCAGTGCAATTGGATAGTAGTCTACACATATTTCCAGTGTTTTATTTTTACTAACACGCCAGCCACCCTGATACAGTGTGCGCCAGGGCCAGCGATGTTCGTTGTGCCAGGGATTTACAATGTCAAAATGCAAATAAATCATTTCTTTGCTTGTCGTTGCTTGCGAAACGCTGCCACATCTTTACTGGCACTTTGTAGCACAGCAGAGTAGTTGAGCGCAGCTTGAGGAGTCATTATGATCGAGGCTTCATATTTGACATAGCCTCGTGTAAGTAGTCCCCAAATGACTTGCCACCTGTTTTGGCTCCACCAATTGGTTTTCTGGGTGGTGTATGTGGTGACTGTGACTCCTGTTTCGTCTGCTTCGATGCAGACATCGTGGGTGCATTCGGAGTTACAGCAGTCACACGGAACCGTATAGAATTTGGCATCTCCAAAATCCTTGTGTAGTAGAATCCCTTCAGCGGGTGCTTGATGTTTCAAATTTAATCTCCGCATTAGCTCTGTGTAGAGCACTAAAAACTTTGTCATGTAAAATAAAAATCTTGTCAGGAAATCTTGTTATGATACTGAGTTTTACATCTTCCTCTGTGATACCCTGACCAAGAAACTGACTGTTTTCTTTGTCATAGGCCAATAACGCATTCTGCTCAGGAAGAGGCTGCAGGTCTACGATTCTAATGCGCCTGTCTGCTTCGGCTTTGAGTTTGTCAAAATTTTCCTGAGCTTCCATACGCAATATCATTATGCGAACAACCAATACCAACAAGTAAATGGCCACAAACCAACCAATTAATTCTGTCATGATTTCTCCAAACTATATTTGTTAGTTATTCAAATTTGATACAGATTCATCAAGTCCACAAACTGTTGCGAATTTTGATCAAACGAATCATCATGGCTTCGTCTTCTTTTTCATACTGCATTTCAATTTTATGAGTCAGATCCAGTGCCCGCTTGCCCAATTTTTTGGTTTCAGGATTCTGACTTTCAACACCAATCCAGCGCACACCTTCGCCTTTTTCTTGGCGCATGCGATCGCAGTATTCGGTCCAACCACTGGCGTCGTGTGGATCTGGGCGATTAAGGTACACTTCGGTCCACCATTTATACAAGGCCATAATTTCTGCAGCATTTTTGGCCTGAAGCGTTGGTTTGCCGTAGCCTTTGTCGTCAGGGTTAAGGCCATAGTCTTCCTTGGCAGTAATGCTCATTTGCCAGACAAGATTGTCTAGGCCTGCTTGACGACAGCGCCAGGTGCGCCAACGGAACCAGCCAGTTGCATACCAAGGAGATTCGTACTTCTTGCGAGCCTCTCCGTCCCATACTATCTGCCACCAAGCTAATTCAACTTCAACAAAGTCAACTAGTTCGTTAAAAAGACATGGAAGAAAACGGTTGCCAACATCGCGCCACTCGCCAGGCTTAATATCCCTAGGGTGAGCAGTGAGCGCATGGGTGCGAGTGACCCAGCGATTATTAACATAGTACTTGATGTCATAGAGTCTATCCACCGGCCACATGATAAAAGTTTGTAATTTGTCCAGGCCTTCTTCGGCTAGCCACCAGCGTATGGGATAAGCAGCTTTGGCGCGATCTTCCCACTCGCCCCATTCTTCGCTGGTACCGCATTTGAGCTTGGTTGTGCCACGCAGCCAATCTGCAAATTTTGAACATGTCCAATAATTACTTCTCATTTGTTTTCCTTACTTAATTGTTACAGATTGTAAGCCTTCTATTGTGATATTACCAACCCAGGTCAAATCGCTGGCTGTCAGCGGAGTGATGTTTATGGTGTCTGTGCCTGTACTGTACACATATGGCATGTTACTGCTGTTCATGTTTTGTCCAAGATCAAACACAGAATTTTCCCCAGCAAAAGAATAGTCGCCTCTGCTTTGCATGATTTGTACATCTCGTCGAAGGTCTTTGAGTTCCGATTCGGCCCAATCCAGTCTTTTTAACAACATGGCAAATGGCCCGGGTTCTTCTTTTTCTTGCCTGGCCAGGCTGCTGAGCAGTGCCAGTCTTTGAAAGGCACTTTGCACAGCAACGCTGTCACTGGTTATCACATCATCAAAGATGGCTGCCAGTTCGGCAATTTGTTGTTCGCTAAGTTTCATGTGTATTTTAGTATATACCAAGTTTTCATGCGTTCATCGTAGAAATCCAAACAAACTATCACTTTATGATGTCGTCCGTCTTGGCTCCATTGAGTATGAGTACGCACAGTGAATCCGCACTCGCGTTTCATAACCCAGCTGATCAAGATCTTTTGGCCAAAGTCTTCAAGCAGGCGTTGCTTGACCTTTTCCCACTCTTCACATGACAGTTCCAGATGTTTGATTGGTTTGTCCATATTACAACCATTTAAGTGTCATTAGTATAGCATCTTTTTCATTTTTGAACAAGAACAACATGTGGTCTGTGCTGGGGTGAGTGACATATTTTTCGCCCGGAAGTCCAAAATTTTCCACAGCCCAGGCACAGGCTTGATTCCAAAAATAAGTTGTGTCTTTGCCCTTTTCCCATTTTAGTTCAACAGGATGCCAATCTTTGCATTCTTTCAATGTAGCCTCCCAGAGTGCGTTGTTCAGAACCTCACGATCAATTTCGTCTTTTAGGATTTTGGCAAATTGATTTTCTAACCCGTCCTGCAGATTTTCTCGACCTGTGATTTGTACTAGACCTCGCCCACGATATTTCATGACCATTTTAGTGTAAACAGAGTGGCTTCACTTTCTTCCCCAAACATCAATCCGCAGCCTTTTTCTTCACCAACTGCGCTAGGATTGCTCACAATGTACACTTGATATGCTCCATATTCGCGTTTGAGCCAATCCCAAAAATCTTCGTCACACTGCTGCTGCCGGTGATGCTCCTGTAATTTTTCCCAATAGGGTTCAATGGGCACAGTAATCATTGCTTTAGCCATCTCAAACTGAACAGAGTAGCGTCTCCTTCATTTTTGAATGCAAACTTGCTATCGGCAGACTCACCTGTAAGTCTGCCAATCCAGGTGTTGTCTTGAAATACTTTAGCGCACCAGGCTCTTGCGCTATGATAATTTTTTACATCAAACAACGACGCCTCCAACACAACCACAGTCCAACCTTGCTTGACATAATAGCGCATGCGTTTTTTCACAGCTATCTATTCCATCGCAGTAAAAACAATGTTAAATCTGTTTGGTTGCGGAACCAAAACTTAGCATTGTTAGCATACCAACGCATATTAGGAGTCCACACCCCGTTATCAGCACTAGGTCCAAAAGTCTCAATCATCCAAGCCATCATGTGCGGCCACTCTTTACCAGCTTCCAATGGCGCGGCTGTGTAATACCTCTGGTCGTACACTGTGCCTTCGTTTACCTCAATACTGAAATTTGATTGTACATGCATTACAGTTCTTTCATGGTGATCATACTGGCCCAACTCTGTGCATCATTGGCAAACATGAACACAATTTCTTTCTGTGTAGTGTCCAGACGCCAGGTATAATCGCGGCCAATCACAAGCTCATGCTCTTTGAGGAATCTACTGATTCTAATTCCTCGTTCGCTTTCATTGTGTTGTTCGCCTTTCCAGGCCAATCTAACCTGTTCCATACTAGCACCATTTGAGAATAAAGGCCATTAGGTCTTTTTCGTTTTTGAAATTCCACATGTCAAAACTCATGCGCACTCCGCATTGATGTTCCATGCTCCATAACATTATAGCATCGGCTTCCTTTTCTGTCAAGGTACTGTCGGGAAAAGGAGGGCTATCAGGCTCGATGCCCAAAAGACGAATGTAGTATCGTCCTTTGTCGGTCTGGTGTTGATATCTTTGTGGTATTCTTACATCCATTTTAATATAAAAACCTCTGCGTCTCTTGCATCTTCAAAGTAAAACAAAAAACCTGCGGTAGGATTCCACTCTGGTCCACGCAACTGATATCTACCAAATCCTGCATACTCATTCACCCAATTGGTCAAGTCATGACAGTTAGGGTGTTGTTCCAACATGCGTTCCCAGGGCATGAACACCTGTGTCCAGTGTGCAGGAAACGGCAAGCTGTCATCCTTGATCATGACGATCATGCATGGTTACCCCATTCAAGTGATCCAGCTCATGCTGATAGCACACAGCGGCAAGTTCTTCTAGTTCTTCTTCATGCCAGTCACCGTGTATGTCTTGGTATCTAGCCCAGATCTTTCTTGGACGATGTGTAAGTACATATTCATCAGGAAAGCTCAAACAACCTTCCTGGCATTCAAACAGTTGATCTGTTGTGGCATCAAAAAATTCAGGATTGAAACAGGTCCTGGTCAATCCGTTAACACTCATCACAAACACTCTGCGGCTGATGCCCACCTGTGGTGCAGCCAAGCCAATTGCATCACTGTTAGTCATGAACTGGTGCATCATGGTGGCCAGGCGCATGAGTGGCCGTGCATCCTCAAAGGTGACAGGCTTGGCAACATTTTTTAGCACACGATGTGTGAGACGAAGCTTGTTTGGAATCAAGATGCCCATTTTAGTGAAAATAGAACAGCGTCTTTTTTGTGTTTGAATTTGAAATGATACAATGGTTTTTTAGAAAAAATATTGTCTGCATTCAGCGTCCAATACTTGTAACCAATGTTATTCACAGCCCATTCGCCTGCTAGGCTGGCAATTTCGGGATCAATAAGTGTAATTGTAGTCATGCTATAATTATACGCATTCTCATGGATTATGTCAACTCCAACGCAGCATGAACCAATCAGCTTGGCCGGCCTGCTTGAAAATAAAAATAGTATTGCCCAAACTGGTGTCACATTCGCCCCAGCCGCCGTCCCAGCAGTCATGGCACCATTTTATCATTATATCTCGTTGTTCGCGTGTGATACGCCCTGCGTTGATATACCATTGGTCATTTAGGTGTGTTAGTTTCATCTAGGCACAGTGCCTCTAGTGTTTTGTAATGTTCATAGGCTTGACGCAGTGCATCATATTTTTCTAACAGTTTTGGGTCAGGAACCAATATACTCAGCCGCTGTTGTATTTTTTCTAAACTTTGTGCTAGATCTTGTCCGTTAATCGTTACCTTGCCGCCAAATTCAGCATCACCACGCACTTGCAAGGATCCCTGGTTGGTTATATTTACATGATTGGAACTTGATCCACTCCATGTATACGCACTACCAGATAATAGTCCTGATCCTATAATTACATTGCTACTGGGTTTGATTGAAGTTGTCATACCCGTGACTTTAGCATAAATACAACAAAGGAGTCAACAGCTATGGCTATACAAGTAATCATTAAGGTTACCAAAACTGACAATAAGGATTGGGTATTTGCTCGCAGCGAGCCTGCTGCAATACTACATAGCATGGAGCAAGCCAAGGCTTGGTTATGCAGTGACTGGAACATGCCCAGCAATCAAGAAGCTATCTTGGTCAAGACCTTTGCCGACATGATCGAAGCTAACAAGTTTATTATAAAACAGGTTGACACTGATTTTCCAGACTACGAAGCTGTACGCGATTTATTTGTGGAATATGAAAACAAAGACGAGCAGATTACTACCAAAGAAATTTAGCAAAGCAAGCGGTTAAGTAGTAGCTGAACAAATGACACCAAGTTGGGCTAATAACCAATGGGACAAAAGTCAACCAACAACCAACAGAGGACCTAATATTTGCCGGATTCAAAGGACAAGCTCTCTATGACTTGGCCGGCTGACACTAGGACACGGAGGCTTATCAGGCCATTAAGCGTTATAGTATGCATAATCTTCTTTTGGAAGAGATGCAATCTACGGTGCTACTCTCATCTCCCTCTTGCTTTCCAAGGACACCAACCAATGCTGATGCCCTATTGCTTTCCCTGTCTTGATTTCATTGACCACGGTTTTAGGCCGGGTATTTTACTTTCTCAACAGGTTCCACAACTCTTTACAAAATACCCTCTTTCTTGAGAATATTTTCTACCTCGTCTGTGAGTTCAATCTCAGTGGTTACATTGAGATGCAGAACCTCATCATTGAGGCTTTGTTTTTGCTTTTTCAATTCGCGCATGATGCCACGAATGCTTTCAACTTGTGATGTTTGCAAAACGCCACTGCTCACAGTGTTGTCGTAACCATACATGCGATGTTCTTCGCGACGATTGCGAATCTTTTCCAGCTGACCAGCCACCACCTGCAGATCCTTAAGAGCCGCAGATTCCTGCACCAATGGATCCAACTGTGCCAGGCGTTTGTCAATGTAGGCCAAGTGACTCAGCTTGTTGCCAATACCGCACTGGAAATTGGCAATACCCATGGTTGCACGAATGCTGTACAAGGCCATGAGTAGGTCACTACGGCGCACATCAGCTGCCATTAGTGAATCATTGGCTGCCTGCAACACTGCTGTGGGTTCTTGAAACTCACTGATGTCCACAGTGGTTTTCACAGCGATGTTTTTCAACAGATCGTTGATGTTGGTTTGAATTGCATTTGCTTTGCGTAGACTGACTTTGATTGCCATGTGTTTCTCCTTGTTTAGATATCAAAACCCACTGTGGGGTCAAATAATTTTGCCTGTTGTTCGTAGCCCATGTAACCGCGTGGGTTGCATATCACACGACATTGTCCGATCATGTAGTCTGATGGATCGTGCATGTGACCGTGTGTCCAGAACTGAATGTTCTCATGATCCAGTATGAAATCGCTTAGGTCACTGGCATATCCACCGTTCATGTCTACATCATGCTTGTAGTGCTCATGCACACTCTTGTAACTAGGAGCATGATGTGTACACACCACAATCTTCTTGTCGCGGTTTTGTTCCAGCATGAGCCGGAAGTATTCTTTGGTACGCATGTGAGTTTCCATGGTATCCTGCGGAATCAGCTTGCGATAGATAGCGCCAGCCTTGTTGGTGATAGCACGATAGTCATTCATGCCATGCTTCAACACCTGAATGCACATGGGGTTACCCTTGTTGCAGTCAGTCCACAGTGTGGCACCCAAGAACAACACACCGTCAATTTCAATATGTTCATTCTCTAGCACGTTTACATTGTCAGGAACCATGGACTTGAGCTCATGCACAGTCTTGTCATAGCGTCCGTGATAGTGCTCGTGGTTGCCCATCACATAGATAACTTCGCGATACTTGGCACATTCTTCAATAAAGAAACGCTGGGCACGATCTGTCCGTTTGGGATTGTCGTGCCCATCCATGATGTTCAGTGGATCATACTTGTACTTGAGCAATGTACGGCTTTCAACCACATCACCCGACAAGATTAGCACATCGCCGCCCGGCAATACAAGGTCGCTAAACTCAAGGTGAAGGTCAGAAATTACATTAACTCGCATGTTGATTCCAATTTAGTTTAACTTGTATTATAGCAGATTTTTGGTGTTACGATCAACCACTAGCCAACCTAATTTCTCCAAATCGCGTTCTATTGTGGGAACAATAACACTTTCGGGAACATAGTTCGGATTGATCAATTGCACACCCGAGCAGTACCAGGTGTCCATGACATCATGGCGTATTTCAGCAACCATGTTGGCAGCATAGCGCCAGGAACAGTTCCACTTGATGTTCTTGAGTATGGCCCATACATCATATGGCCCAAATTCGTTGTTGCACATGGCAGCATAGAGATTTTGAGCATACACCTGATCATGGCGGATACGATCTATCATCCACCATGTTCCTTTAACATCGCGTTCTAGATTGAACACAGGGTTAAAAACTTCATATGACATAACAGTATTTACTATGCCAAAATAAAAGGCGCTGAATCAGCGCCTTGTGTCTGGTCTCTCTCGAGATTAGACTGTGATACCCAGGCTCTGTGCGCGGTAGGCCAGTGCAACCAGCTTGCGGCTAGCGTTACCATGCTTGTACTCAGTTACCATAACACCATTGCCAGCTTTGCGGGTGTTTGCATAGATAGCATAACCACGCTGGCGGATGTTGCTGATAGTAGCAGTTGGGTTTTTAACTCCAAAACGCTTGCTGATGTCGGCGGCGCTGAGCACCTCGCCCTTGCGGACCAGTGCGTTAAACACCTTGCCAGTTTTGGTATCTAGATCAAAGTTACGAATAGTTTCGGTTTTGTGCATTTTAATTTCCTCTATATAAAGTAGCTGTTTAACAGCATGACTAGAGTATAGCAAAATCCTGCAGAACAAGCAAGACCTTTGGTGATCTTGCTTGCAGTTTGTTAACCGTTATGCTTGGTCAACAAACTTCTTCAGTTCCTCGGCCTTAGCAATGATATCCGTAGTTGACGGAAAATCAGGCATGGTTGGGTACGGAAGGATTCCTCGGTTGGCATCATTCAGCTTGGAATGATATTCATCATTGAGACATACTCGTTTTTGGTGAATAGGTGTTTCAAGGATTTCCTTGGCCAAGGTCAAGAGTTCGAGACGGATCTCGTAGGGTGTTTTGCTCATATTTTTCTCCTTTGTGTGTGATGTGTGTCTAACACGAGCTGTGACTGTTGTCACAATAATACTTATAAGAAAGCCCCTTGCGGGGCTAAATTTTTATTTCTTTTTCTGTTCTTCTTTTTTCACCGGATCAGCTGGCTTTTTCTTGTCTTCTTTTTTTACTGGATCATTTGGGTTACCGGTAGTAACAGTTTCTGCTTTTTTGTGAACCTTGATCTTCTTGCACTGTTGCTTGGGTTTGCCGTCTTTACCGACCACCGGCTTACCATCTTTGCCTACTACATCTTTGCACACTTCTTTGATTTGTGCTTCTGCAAAAGCTGGTGGATAAGCAAGTGAAAGTGCGATTCCTACTGCTAGAATGATATGCTTCATGATTGAGCTCCTGGTTAGTTCAAGTATTTAGCTTTTTGGTCAACGAAACTTCGCCTGTTTCGTCTATGTTCCAGGTCAGTGTGTCGCCTGGTATCCAGCCAAGATCTGCCAGCAGTTCAGGTGGCAACGGCATCATGAGATCGCCTGTTTCTGGGTCTTCCTCAAGCTCAACTATCCAATGTGTAAGTTTAGTCATCTGTGTCTCCAAATATCAGCGCCTTCATGCGTTTTTCTACCATGTTTGGGTCGCACTTTTCCATAGCACAAATAAAACATATTTGTTCATGGTTTGGTCCGTACGGTCTGCACTCGTCGATGTTACCGCACATTTCACACATGCGCGGAATTTCTTCGCAGATTACACCTCTAGTTGTCACCGGGATTCTTTCTTAACTTGCTGCTCTTGTTTTACTTCAACTGTTTGTTCTGGCGGCCAAATTTGTTCCTTGATATAGTTAGCACCAAACCAGCCCCAGGCTGAAAAAAATCCCCACATCATTATTTCTAGTATCATAACAGTTCCAGTCCATAATCAGTACTGCCTTCGTAAAGCTGTCCAGGTCATCCATTCTCTAAAAGCATTGTAAACCAGGGCAGCTTCCTTTTCATCCTGTTCGACCAGTTTCCCACGAACATAAAAGCCCGTCTTGGTAATCTTGAGCATTTCACTGCTTTCGATATCAGTACCAGCATGAAACACAATGTTGCCAGCTTCGGGTTCATTGCCACGCAAGGCCAACACCGTGCCAGGAAAACTGGGATCGCGGCTGGCTGTTAGAGCTCGCTTCTTTTTCATTGTGGCACCCGAAAGTATTCGGTCAACAGCATGTCAATGGCATCGATGTAACGATGATATCTACCGCGGTCCTCGTCGTGCAGTTTGCCTTCTTCGATAAACTGCCGGAACATGGATCGGTGTTCGTCTAGTGTCAACGCAGTTATACGATCTGCTGTTTCGCCGTCAAGTTTGATTTCCATTGTTCAGTCCGTATGTGGCGGTAGATCGTAGTCTGCTGGGTCTGCAGGGAATCTAGGTATGTTGGGTGTCATGATTATCCTTGAATGTTAGGAATATTGATTTCTCTGTTGTACTGGGATTCTATACTATTTGCAGGATCAGGGCAAGTGTATTTGATATTGCTCTCTACCGGAAGTCCAAACGCTGCGCGAATATTTTTTTTGTCTACTTGACTGCCGCAGATTTGCGCACACTCTTCTGCTACTAGTGCTACCACAAATTCTATACGCTGTTGGCACTCTTTACTAATGTATTTGTGAACACCAGATTCCTGCATGAGATTTTTCAGTCGTTGATTCATGTGTTTACTCGTACATGTTAAAATGTTTAAGAATGGTCTTGTCTATTCTGCGCTGATACTGTTCGTCTGTGTGTACCAGTCTAAAAAGTTCAGCACATTCTCGAACCACTAGCTCTCCATAAATTTTGTTGTACTGCTCTACCCAGGCATCTACATCAAGTATGCTTTTGGGCACTGCTTGTTTGGCTTCACTGGCCAGTTGTTGCAGGCGTTGATTCATTATTGTCCTTTGTGGTGTCTGCCAACAATGCATGAAGTTTTGTAGCATAGTTCATGTGATAGTCGGCGTCTTTTATATGAAAGATAGGTTCCGAGTACTCCCTATTAGGATACTTCCATGCATTTGGTAATACTAACACAGATTGATATTTTGTAAAATCAATTTGAACATTTTGTATGGTTTGACCCACAAAAGATTCAAACCCACCCAATGATGCATAATGTCTACATCCAGTATCAGCTAAGAATTGTAAAGTTTGTGTTATGTACAAATAATTTTTTAGTGTGTCAAATGACTCAATATAAAATTTGTCAAACCATTGTTCAAATATATGATAATTGCCATTGGGCATACAGTGTTCAACTGGGCTCACATCCTTTTGTATCTGTTGTTCTAGGTCTCCAAAACAAGCAATGTCTTTGTGTTCGTGCTTGATCATGCCTTTTATATACCCAGACATTTTTCGCCAGGGCTCTACCAAAGACGAATAAAAAGTTGGTTCACTGGCCAGAAATTCTATCCTAGGACAGTTAGTAAAACTGATCAACACAACATCTGGATCAAATCGACTGCTTTGCATGACCTGGTGGTAGATACTGAAATTACTGCAACCTCCCCGGGCTAGTCGGTAGACTTCATGAGGAGCCAGTCGATCGGCCCAGTGTAGACCTGGGTACCGGTCATCAACAGTATTAAAACTATCCCCACAAATTACAATTCTCATAGATGATCGATCACTTCCACTCTTCCATGAGCAGTTGCCTACTTACTTCAGGACCAAGTGCTTGCAGTTCTTGCACTAGTTTTTTGCCTTGGTATTGTATCCATTCGTCCACAAAGGCCTGGAACTTTTCTCGACCTCGCACAGCATCTGCCACAAAACCGTCAATGGTGCCATAGCACACTCGATCACGAATCCAGGCCTGATCCACCACCATGCTCTGGCTTACATCAAAGGTCCAATGACCTGCATCCGCGGTCTTTACAGCATTGGGGCCGTAACTGGACAAACAGTTCAACACTGTGATATGATCATGACTCTTGACCTGTACCACCAGGAAGTAAGGATGGAACATTTCTTGCCAGTAATCACCTGGCTGAGGATTGTCCAGTGCCGCTTGATTAGTGCGTTGTTGCTCTTGATAATCATATGTCATTGGCATTCCTAAAGTATTGTTTGATAAGATCCGCAGATTGGTAAGGTTCGGCTGTTTCTGCAATTTCTGCACACTTGAGCACAATCAACTCGGCAAACTTTTCCACATCAAAATGCAAATGACCATCAATCAATACTCCGTTGACATAATGGCTCCAACATTGCTTTTCAAATTCTTTGATTGTTTTGTTCATTATTCAACTCCGTCATCAACACTCAATACAACTAAACAGATCAGTATAATAAACAATACTAGGCCACCTAACAGAAATAGTTTCATTGTTCAACTCCAAAATGTTCTGCCAGCCATTGCCTTGCTTGAAACCGTGCTATTACTTGATTCTCACCTGGATCTAAAACATCCATACATTCACTCACAATCAACCCGGCGAACTTTTCTAATTCTGGATACGGAGTATTCTCAAATGTACCGGCTCCATATTCACTGGCGTGTTCTTCAAGTATTTTGACCATACCAGCCTGTTCGGCAAGTTCTTTAATTCGTTCGTTCATTTAGTAAACCTTGGTATGCCAGCAGGTGAACCAGCGTACTGAAAACTTGATAGCATGGGCAACAATTTCTCCAGATCCTCTGCAGGGTGGCGTAAAATCTCAGGCATAGCCGCACCATCAATCAGCATAAAGTACAGTTTCTCTGTGCCTTCTTCTATCTGGCGATCAAAGATATGTTGCAAATCTTCTAGAGTCATTCTTCAATTTCCTCTACTGGTTGGTTGGGGATGTTGTTAGAGTCTCCGTCCTGTGCAACAACAAATCCCAAGTCCAACATGATTTTTTGTTCGTCCCAGGTACACCGAGGACGGAACACAAACAGCCGTAAAGTAAGGTTATCTTGGCTGTAGTAGATTCTATACCGCACTTGCTCTATACCCAAAGACTCAGCCAGTTCCTGCAATGTGAATGTTTCAGGCCAATCCTCAGTTACACTAGCACGAGTCTTTTCAAAGTAGAAATCCAGCACTTGTGGCACAGCAGAAGGGTTACCCCAAAATGCGTTTTGCTCACACCATGCAATCTTGCGGTCCAGCATTTTCACAGTGATTTCGTTGCTCATTGTGTACGCAAGATCCGTGTTACATTAGCCACACGGAAACTACGCCATTCCATCTTGTCCAAGCACCACACACTCAAGGTTTCTGGCTTGTAGGGTTTGGTACTGTGATGTTCCTTCAAGGGCGCTGGTGGCAGCAGGCTACTGTCAAGAGTGCAGGGCATGGTACGAACTTCTCCATTTACTTTGGTAAAGGTAACTTCACACACACCGTGGCCTAGCATGCGTCGCAATTCTCGATTGCGACTATCCACATCAAGTTCTTCTGGTTGGTCGTTGTAAACAATTTCCATGCTCATGATTTCAATTCCTTTAGTATCATTTCTTTCGCACGATTATCTAGATCCTGTTCTTCAGCGGCTCGCATGAGCGGTGTCATTTCTTTTATGAAATCCAACACAGCCTCTTTGCCCTCGTCAGTCCAACGGCAGTAGCCTGCGCCTGAACTAGTGTAATAATAGAATCTCGTGTTACGGCTGAGTTCCTGGAGTCCACCGAACACTATGTCTTTGACTGCGTTCTTGTGCATGTTAGATTTTTTCACCTTTTGCAAAACCGCGGAATCGAAGGAAGCGGGGAAACCGTAACGAGTATACTTCCTCACTATCTTGATTCCTAGTCGTTGCATCCGCGCGGATTTCGACCACCTGTCCGAGTACAGCCGTTTGATCTGACCAAATGTCCAGGCGTAGATCGTCAGTGAGACCAGATCCAACATTAGTGCGGATTTTCTTGCCGTCGTCTGTGCCTTCGCAGATAAGAGCACCCAGGCGTCCTGCATTCTTGCCTGTACCTTCTTCCAGTCCAACCACAGTGAGACTGACTTCCAGAAATGGCTTGCGCTTGAGCCAAGCAGTGGTGCGTTTGGTTTCATATGATGCATCCAGGTCCTTGATCATTATACCTTCGTAACCACCGCGAATGGCTTCAGCATTGATGTCTTTGAATCTTTGTTCACCTGCGGCAGTATCCAGATCCACAGTTTCGGAACCCAGCACTTGTATATTGGGTGTTGCGTCAGCCCGGGTGTCTTTCCAGTCTTGCAGTTTTTGCAATCGAGCTGTTTGTGCCACCTTGTACTTGCCCTGTTGAAATGCTGCCAGCGGCACAAGATCAAACAAGTGCAGTACCGCATCATTGGCATTTACATTGCTCTTGCGATGCACCTGCTTCATAAGGTCCTGGAAACTGGAGCTCATTACTTCGCCATCAAATACCATGGGCTCGGCAATGCCTGAGGCAGTTTGCTCAAACTGCGATTCAATATGCGGAAAGTTTACAAGTTCTTTACCATTGCGGCTGAAAAGATTGCAAGCACCATTAGGATACACGATAGCCACAACCCGGACTCCGTCCAGTTTGACCTGAATGATTTTCTTACCGGTGATCTTGGATTCGTGGTTAGCGCCATCATGAGCCAGCTGGCAGCTAAAAACAGGAATGGTATACTTTTCATTTTGTTTGCCTACTACACTGTTTATGGTCTTTTCACTGACACCACAGCGCAGATCCTTGATCAGAATGCGTCGGTACCACGAGTTCCACTCTGCTTGCGTGGCACGATTGGCCAGTGCAGAGATGGTGTTCTGTGCGGCATTGCCGGTTAGTTTACGCTCGGCCAATTCCTGTGCCACTGCCCAGAAAGCATCTGCATGAAGACCTTCGCCGTCTGCGTTTGCAGTAGGCACCTTCTTTACACCAAAGGTGATCATGGCATCCAGTGCCGCACGAGCACCACGAAAAAATTCGTCGTTGCCTTCAGTCACAGTGCCTTGCACAATGGCCTCTTTGGCCAAGCGGCTGTTGTCTGCTTCTAGTTCTTGAATGATTTCCCAGGGCTTACGCATTAGACTCTACCTCTTGAACATGGCGGCATGCACCGCGGAATTTGAAACCGGGACAAGTGCAAGTATACACTGAACCATCTTTTTCTACAACATATTCGGCGCCTTTGCTACCTGCCACACGCCAGGTTGGATTGACTGTGACAGGAATCACATCCTCCAGATCCGTCCATTTGTAGATGTCGTTGCGCACTTCTACAAATTTGCGACCCCTGGTGTCAATTTGAATTGGCTTGCAGAATGTCTGTGTGTCGCTGGGATTACCAAATCGAGCATACGCATACATCTTGTTCTTGCTGTCATCCATCCAATACACATGGTTGCAGTTGAACTCTGTGTCTGCCCAGTTGGTAATTTCCAAAAATGCTTTCATTACTTGACCAAGGCGTAGTTTTTGTTCCACTGACCAATACTCAGGTGAGTGTAGAACGCGGTGTGAAAGTAGTCGGTCATTGCATCCGACTCATCAAAGTAAACACGACCACCTGCACGACCCGGTGCATTGTGCATGATCTCGTTGATTTTGTTTAGTGCAACACGAGCCTCAAGACTGGTCCAGTGGTCGTTGATCCAGTACTGGTTAACCTGGGTGTAACCGTTGTGCAGGTTCTCGCTGAAGTCCACAGTGCCCTGCAGGATGCTCACATCCACGCTGAGGCTACCGGAGCCTTTGCGGACGCCGAACTTCCAGTTGGGAAAAGCCTGCTTGAGTTCGGTACGAATTGCTTTGACATCGTCTGCGGAAATGTAAGCCATTTGGAACGCTCCTTTTGTTTAACTTAGCCTATAGTATAGCAAAATGGACCATTTGGGTCAACCGTTTTAATAGTCTGCTAGTATCATGCAGCCTTTCTAAAATAACCGTAGGGCAAGCCCACGCAAAAACAAAAATAGTCGTCGTCGCCTGTAGCGCCTTCGGCATCCATCAACCAAGCAATCACACGCTCGCGGGTGGTACCAGGGTGCATGAGATTGGCAACGCGATTTTCGAACTCAACAATGGCGCGAGCCTCGGCTTCACGGCGAGCAATGTTTTCTTGCTCAATCACACGACCCAGGCTTGCAAACTCCTGGTCGAAGTCCTCGAGGGTCCAAGTGGAAGTGTCCACACCGCGGGGGCGAACGCCATAGGCATCCTTGTACATGTCCCAATACATGCATTGGGCTTGCTCAAGAGCAGACAACTCTTCCCAACTTTTGAACTGTTCCATCTTGGCTCCTTATCACTTAATATACTTCGTATTATAGACAAAATGGGCTTTTAGGTCAACCGTTTTTAAGGGGGCTAAAACCCGCATAAATGCTAGAGTTTTTTGTTGCTTTTTTACAACAAAAAGTATGCTCCTGCGCCAGCCCAACAAACCAGCCCAACAGGATGGCGCAGTGCCACAGCCCAATCTGCTTGGCTGGGCAAGCTCTGCGCCAGCACAGCAGCCAAGCACCAAATAGCAAAAAGTTTGCCCCAAAAATCTTCTATGCCTTGTACAAAAGGCCAGGCCAGCAGAGCCAGTGGAATAGCCAGCAAAGGTGCCAGAGCAGTGGGTGCGGCATTGAAGGTATTGAAGTTTTCAAAGCTCACACTGCCGTAGGTCACATGATCTGATCCATATGAAGGCACCACATTAAAATTGTATGGGCGGGCACCCAACAGCTTGCCAATGATCCAGTGCAAGGATTCATGCACAATCGTGCCCGGCAGTGCCACGAACCAAAAGGTAGAACTATGCCGTGTTGCAAAAATTGCAAGTGCTACCAAAATGATGAATAGAGTCATGTTTGGACATTTGAATTGAACATGCTTGTATTGTAGATAAAGATAAAATTTGTGTCAACCAAAAAAAATCCCCCTTGCGGAGGATTTTTGGGTGTTAATTAAAAATTAACGATTTGCGATATACATAGTGATCTCAAAACCGAAACGCATATCTTGAGCAGCTGGTGTAGTCCATGCCATGGTGATTCTCCTTGTTAAGTTGACACATACATGTCTAATGTATGTATGAAAATTATACAACATGTTGCAGTGCAATCATATCCATAAAGTCATGATTTTCGCCTACAGAATTTCTGTAGGCTACTGAGCAATGTATTTGGTCAGATCACCCAACTCTTTGTAGCCTTTGTAGGTTGGGTGAACACCATCTGCACTGATGTTCTTTTCTGGACGAGGAATAACTGTGTCTCCAAAATCCTGTGCAACCCATTTTACAGCTCGTACCTGTTCGGGCTTGAGTCGTTGACTGGGCAGCAGCCATAACACTCGATCGGCCTGAACCCGAGATCTTAGGGTGCGAAGGTTTTGTTCTGTGTTTACTCCAAGATCGTTAGCACCCAGACTAATAATGAGTGTTTTGGTTGGCTTCAACTTATCAAGATGTTGCTTGTTCCAGTTGCTGGAATTGATACCGCTTTTGGCAATGGCCTGACATTCTGGTCGTACCTGGCTTACTCCTACTGCAATACTGTCTCCAACAATCAAACATTCTAACATAACTCCTCCTGTTAATTGGCTACCACTCGTGAGACACTGGTCATTACCGCAGCAATGCGGCCAATGTCTCTCAATTGCTCCACACTGTAACCCATCTTCTTAAGCCCACTGTAATGAGATTTCACACAGAAGTGACACTTGCCCACAATGCTGGCAGCTAGACTATAAGCTTCAAAACGCTCTTTGGTAGTGCCTCCGTGAGTGGAAATGGCATTCATGCGCAGTTGGGCAGGCAAGCCTTCTAGTTGGGGGTCGTCGGTCATTTCCACATAGGGATACCACACATTGTTTTGTGCCATCAGCGCACCTGCTGTGAGTGCTGCCTGTGCTTCTGTGCGGTTGGCAATCTGACTGTCAATCCAGGTCCATAGCTTGCTGTTGCCGGTTGCAAAAGCCGCAGCCAAGGCCACAGCTTCTGCTTCTTCCACGGGCAAAGTGCTGCGTTTGATCACAGCATCTAAGTTGAGCTTGGTGTCCTTGGCATACTCAGGTATGCTGGCTTCTTTTAATGCATCAACCCAGGCAGTCATTATAGTGTTTCTCCACCAATGGGACGGCTGCATGGGCACAGTTCGCCAGTCTGCAGAGCATCCAAGATGCGCAGAGTTTCGTCTGGGTTACGGCCCACATCCAGATTGTTCACAGTCACATGCTGAATAACATTGTCTGGGTCAACAACAAAAGTAGCACGAAGTGCCGCGCCTGCTGGCTCATAAAAAATGCCTAGCTGGTCGGCCAAACTCAGCTCACCGCGAGCCACATCTGCAAAACTCCAGCTGCTGGTCTTCTTCAAATCGTCATGCGCATTGCGCCAGGCCAGCTTGCAGAATTCATTGTCAGTTGAGCCAATCAAGAGCACAGCATCGCGGTCTTCAAAATCCTGGCGCAGTTTGTCGTAAGCCACGATTTCAGTTGGGCACACAAAAGTAAAATCTTTTGGGTAGTACACAATAATTTTCCATTTGCCTTCAAAACTTTTTTCAGTAATGGTCTCGAAAGCATTGTCTGGCGTGAGAGCACCAGGTTTTACGCCGGTAACGGCAAAAGGTTGGATTTTATCTCCAATGGTTTTCATTTGATTTCTCCTAAGGTTAAAATGAATTATTTCTGTGATTTACAATTTGGGCAGATCAGTTGAAGATTGTCTTCACGGCTGTTGTAACTGTCACCGTCTAGGTAGTCAACTACCAATGGTGCCGGATGGCCGAGCCACTCTGGCCATTCAGTGATACCACATACTTCACATTTGTGACCGCGTTCTTGAATCAGGTACTTCTTGACCCAGTCCGGAACTTGGCGCCAAGCCATGGGCTCTTTGCCTTCTTTCCATTCACGCACTAGACTACGGCTACGATACTGAGCTTGGCAACTGTTGTTGCAAAACTTGTTGGTATAGCTGTGTCCTTTGATGGCATTGTTCTTGCCGCAGTTCAAACATGTAAAACAACCAAAACTTGACATTCACCCCTCACTTGGTAGAGCTATTGTAAAAGCACTATGTAAATATTTACTGCTCTATTGTGTGCAATTATATACGCTTAGAACAGGAAAGTAAATGCTTTTGGTAAAATAAAAAAGCCCTTAGGCGCCTTTGTTATGAGTCACAGTTGACTGGATAAATATGTTTGAGACTAGTTAAAGCAACTTGTTCGCCGTTAGGCCATCACGCTATGTAATGTAGGAGCCAATTGATCTAAATAGTTTCCGAATAAAATCATTTATAAGGAAACTATCATGAGAAAAACTATTCTCGCAAGTGCCATTGGCATGTTAGTACTAACTGGGTGTGCCAGTGGTCCTAGCAACTATCAAAAATACGCAGACACACAACGACAAATCGCCGAAGCTCGCGCCAAAGCTGAAATTGCAAGATATGAGGCTTTAGGAAAAATTGCCAACCAAGGCGATTCTACCACTCGAGTGGCCGCAGTGATTGCTTTACAACAAGGTGCACCACAAAGCAATCACAGTCCTGGTCTACAGCAACCGACTAGTACAGGTGACATAGCTCTTCGTTGGGCTAGCTTGCTGGTGCCTAGTCTTACTCAATTTTACAGTATTAGTAAAAATACTGATCTTGCCATAGTCAACAGCAACAACAGCAAAGACATTGCCATTAACTCCAACGAAACTATGTTGGGGTTTGGTAAACTTATTGTTGATCCTGTGATTGGAACATCAAGCGATGTTCTATTGCATCCTCAATAAAGAAAAGGCCCTATTGGGCCTTTATTTCATGCTCTGTTAGATTAGAACTTGAAACCAACGCTGACATTGGTTGCATTGTATTCGCTGTCGCCGCGCACACGATCGTAGCCTAGACCAACAAAGTAGTTCTTGGTAATGGCATACTCAGCACCCAACCGATATGTACGGGTGGTGTCAGCATTTGCGCTGTCCATGGCAGCTCTATAACGATAGCCGGCCTTGACACTGATTACAGGAGTAACTGCATACTTGACGCCTGGTTCAACTGAGTAGTAGCTGTAGTTGGTGCTAGTCTTGAACTTCTCACCAACTGCACCACGGCCATACAAGCTGAGACCTGTACCGCCAACTGCCTGGGTGGCTGTTAAGCCGGCTTCCAGTCGTGTGTCGCTGAGATCGTTATCAGTGTTGGTCTTTTGACGAAGGCTGACATCAGCCTTCAACAGTTGATTGATATCTGTGCCCATGGTAACTTTGGTAGCACGAGCATCCGCTGCACCATTTACGCCATCACGGCCGCTGTACTCAACAGAACCAAATCCGCCAGCAAAAGCGGTACCTGCGGCCAATAGAGCGGCCAATGCTAAAAGTTTCTTCATTCTATGTTTCCTCTTGAAAGTTGAAATGACAAATTGTTGTCATGCAGCATTATATATGAATGACATACACTAGGTCAATGTTTTAGTTACCAAATTGTTTTGGAAGATTTCCCATGCTCGTTCCCAACTCCAACGCCCACTGCCTTCCCAAACTTGTTTGCGATCTAGCATGAGTGCATCTTTTACAGCCTGTTTCAAATCATTGTTTAGACAACCGGTTATACCTTCGTCCACAACATCCTCTGGCCCTTGACAAGGATAGGCTGCTACAGGTGTGCCGCAGGCCATGGCCTCGATCATGACAATACCAAATGTTTCCCACTGGCTAGGAAACACAAACACTTCTGCATTGGCATAGTATCGAGCCAGGTCCACACCGGTCTTGTAGCCAGTGAAATGCACATCCGGATATTGCTTCTTGTATGTTTCCAGCATAGGGCCATCGCCTACCATGACTTTCAAATAGCCTGGATAGTCCATTTCAAAAAATGCTTCAAGATTCTTTTCTTTGCTAACACGACTCACGCACAAGAGATAGCGACTCACAGTTTCCACACGATGCACAGGATGAAATATCTCACGATCAACACCTCGAGTCCAAGACACAATCTCGCCGTCAAAACCATGATCTCGCAGTTCCTGCACCATTGTGTCTGTTGTGGTCAATACCTTGCCCGAGTGTTTGTGAAACCAACGCACTAGAGGCCAAGTAAGGGCCTCAGGGATACCAAATAGTTTTCTAAGTCCTTCTGGAAACTTAGTATGATAAGCAGTATTGTAGCGATAACCGTGTTTGTCAAGATATTGTCTAACACGCAAACCCACAGGACCTTCGGTGGCGATATGGATATAATCCGGATTGATCTCCTCAAGTATCTGACCCACCTTCCTGGGAAAGGCAATCTTGACTTCGTTGTAGCCAGGGCAATCAACATAGCGGAACCGCCCGGGATCAAGATATACAACACGATAGTTGTCCCGAATCGCACACGCCTCAATATTTTTGTAGGTTGTAACCACACCATTGATCTGGTCCTGTAAATTGTCGGTTACTATGAGTATTGTCTTTTGCATTCTGCCACTACCTTGAATGATTCAAATTTTAACCAATAGGTCAAACTGTTTCGAGCACGCTCGCATGCCTGTTGAGTTTCAAATTCAATTTGTACTCTGCCTGGGATGTCGTTTGGGTCTTTGCTGTGTATCGCTAGTATTATCAACAACCACATTGTCGTTCTCCCGAGTCCATGTGACAATCTCCCAATTGCCATTGTGATGCTCCACAAGAGCTGTCATTGATTCCACCCAGTCACCGTCGTTCATGTAAACAATTCCATCTATCTGTTTGATCTCAGCATGATGTATGTGTCCACAGATCACACCATCAAAACCGCGCTTTTTGCAATAGGCAGCAAGATTGACCTCAAATTGAAAAATAAAGTCAACGGCTTTTTTTACGCGGTGCTTAAGAAAACCGCTAAGACTAAAATACCCATAACCAATTCTATGTAAGAACCAATTGAACTTATTATTAACTGATAAGATGAAATCATACGCTTTGTCTCCTAAAAATGACAGCCAGGGTGCCAGCCTTGTGATACCATCAAACAAATCACCATGAACCACTAGATAGTGTTTGGTATCTGCTCCGATGTGTTCGCATTGATTGACCACTTCTACCATGCCAAAACCAATACCATAAGGTATGAGTGGTCTGAGAAATTCATCGTGATTGCCGGCCACATATACCACTCGCGTACCACGCTTGGCATGACCCAATATGCGGCGAATCACATTGGTATGACTCTGTTTCCACCGCCATTTGTTTTGTTGTATCTTCCAGGCGTCAATGATGTCGCCCACGAGATACAGTGTTTCACAGGTATTGTGTTTGAGAAAATTGTTTAGTGCCTCGGCCTTGCAGTCCTTGGTGCCAAGATGAACATCTGAAATAAAAATACTGCGATAGGTTTTCTGCATAGTTTTATTTTTATTTAACACTATGCAGATTACAATTCTGTTACAAAATCAAAACTTAAAAGTCAGCCCTGACATGACACCATTGTAGCTCATGTTGCCTCTGGACTGCTCGTAGGCTACATTAAGATCTGTGGACTTGGTCAACGGCAACACATAACCCACTCGCCAGGTTCTGCTGAGATCTGTGTAGCCAGACTCCACTGCGTCACGATAACGCCAGCCCAGTCTTGCTGTGCCTGGGCCTACACGTACACGCACCCCTGGCTCCACACTGTAGTAGTTGAATTGGTTGCCTGACGCTGTTTTGCTGCCCAAGGCTGTGCGCAAATAAGGAACAAATGCTGGATCAATGGGTAATGCAAAAGTTGCCCCTGCTTCCAGCCGACTGATGGTGGCCTTGCTGGAATTGGCCACCAAGGTCTCTGCGTTGGCATCAATGGTTAAGTTTTGTACTCTGTGGCCAATGGTAAAAAGATAGCCATGCATGTTAGGTGCACCGTTGACTCCTGTGGCAAATTCTGCGTTGGCACTGGCAAAAGTCTGTGCCTGACACACTGGTGCCAAGGCGGCTAGTAATACCAAAATGTATTTTTTCATGTTTTCTCCTTGATAAAAATGATTGAACTACAACGACAATTCGTCTACTTCTTTACAGCAATGACAAAATCTCAAAAGAAAATCTGTCAGCATGTGATTTTCTGGAACCCAAAATCTCGTGCGGTTGAGATGTACTTCATAATTCAAACTGTTAGCACCTAACCAATCCAGCACTGCTCCAAAGTCTGTGTCGCGAGTGTACACACAGTATTGCTTCATCGCTTGAGCAAGTCGTTGGTAAAGTCAAGTAACAGCTTGTGGTGCTCGCCATCGTGATACTGTGACCGCATCCAGCTGTGATGTTGGTACCAGCTGTCCTCGCTTTCGGGGTGGCATCCAATCAACCCTATACGATTCTGATATATGGCCATGGCATCACCATTGGCATAGGTTGCCACGGTTTGAAATCTTCTACGGTCGCCTACCAGGGCACATCCGTCATAGAAAAACATCTTGGTAGGTTGACCTTGCCACTTAACAGGGCAGGCCTTGGTGTGTGGTCGGCGAGTGTCTGTGCGTGGCCGCTTGATATATTGCACAGCATCTACACCTTGCAATATGTTGAAGTAATCTTTGCCAGCCCAGTATGCGCCCATGCAGATACCCAAGTACCTGCCTCCATTGTCCACAAAACGGCGTATCCTACGACCATGAAATCTCAGTAGATGACGATAATCTTCGGCATCACCTATACCGCCTGGAAAAGCCACAATGTCCACATCGTCAAAGAAATTGCGTTCAATTTCGTGCTTGGTAAAAATTTTGAACCTGTAGTAATCGGCAAAGATGTTCAGCATGGAATTTCCGCACTGTACGGAAGCTCTAGGCTGATGTAGGAACAAGGCGATTGTGGGCTTCATGCTGGTATTTATAAAGCCGTGCGTTTCCTGGCCTTAACTATCATTCCAACCCAGGTTCCGCAGAATGCGCCCACCAGTGCAGGAGCCAAAAGCCAGTGATTTGAAGTGTAATTGATCACAGCAACACTGGCACCAAAATAACAGGCCACGCTCCAAACGCTGGCCATGAACACGCGATTGTCAGCCACACATCTTAGATAGTATGTGTAGACCAGGTCTAGCATGAACACAGCAAAAAATGTAAAAATGTAATCCACAGAAGTCTTAGAAAAGAATGGGGCCGAAGCCCCATTGGTTGTTTGCTTAACAAGGTAAGTCCTACCCCGCTGGTTTCGCTGTTTAGGCGAAAGCTGCCTCAGTGCGAGCAGACTTGGAACCGCCGAAACGGAAACCTTTGCCTACTGTTACTTTAACACCAGATTGTGTATTTGCTTTTGCATTTACTTTTTTGCGTCTTCGGCCGAGTTTCCCCAACCCTACGGTTTCTGCCTTACCGTGCTGTCCACTTATCTACTCTTTGCCCTGTCGAAACCAATGTCAGGCCCATCAAAAACACACTACTTGTCGCCTACTTGTTCCGCTTCGTCTAGAACTTATCGGACCCTTCGCTGACTGCCCTACAATAGGTGAGCAATGTGTTTATGGTGGACCTGGCGGGAGTCGAACCCGCGTCCAGAACACTTTTCCTTCTGCTTCATACAGCAATAACTTAAATTCTAACTAACACCCACTTGGCTGTAAATGACTTACCTTCGGCCTTGTGTTTCGCAATCTTGCGGAACTCTTTTTTTTGAAGTTCTGCAATCTTTTTGGCATCGTGGTCGAAGCAAGCCTTGTACAGTTCCATTACTAATTTGTTCTGTTTCATGGTGTGCCCCTCCTTGACAATTATTTATTGCAGTTTACAGCATACCCTTGTGCAAATGCAACCACTGGATCTACCTTTTTTAACATCACCGCACCTGATGCAGTTTTGCACACTTGTAACATATCACCTTCTTTGAATCGAATCTTTTCCAGCGGAAGTTCATCATCTAAGATGATGTATTGCCCATACTCAATGTCTATTGTGTAGTCAATATGTTTCATGCAAGTATTTACACACTTGTTGATTTTGGTCAAAAGAAAGCCCGCATGTAAGCGGGCTTTCAGTTGCGTATGTAAACGCTTAGGCAGTAGCTTTGGCCTTGGCAGTAGCAGGGGCCTTGGCAGGAGCCTTGATCTTGACACCAGCAACTTTGACAGTTGTGGCACCGTTGTACTTCTCGTCGGCTGCATCAATAGCAGCCTTGAAGTCTGGACGCTGGTACAGCGCAGTAGACTTGAGGAAGGTGACCAGCTCAGGCTTGTCCATGGCTTTAGGAAGCTCCAGAAGCTCAATGTCAGTGTGACCAGTTTTGGCCAGCACTTTGACACGAGTCATGTCGTTGGCAAAGCGAACCTTGTAAGAACCTTTGAGCTTGGAAACACCTGCGATAGTAAAAGTTTTGTCAGACATTAGGATAACTCCTGTTTAGTTTAGTTATATGGTACACCGTGTACCATACCGTTATTGTAGTTGAAAACGAAATCGCTGTCAACCACATTTTGGACTTTTTTGTCCAAAATCATTTGAGTTGCGCGGCTTCCTGCTTGACCACGCCCACACCCTTATCGATCCATTTGGCCACACCGCTGGCACCCACTGTGGCCAGTACAATACCAAAGATCACACCAATTAGGAAATTCATATTACACCTCCTGCTTGTATTCGTTACGGAGCACTTCCAAGCACTGTTCTCGGGTACGCTTGGTGACCACAACCTTGCCATCCATAAAGCCCACAAACAGATTGCGATGCTCTACGAATTTTACCTCGCCGTCGGCACCTGTGTGACGCTGACGAACTGGTGCTTTGGTAGGCACTGCCTTTTTGGCAGGCACTGTCTTGGTTACAGTTTTAGCAACCGGCGCAGGCACCCGAAGTGGAGTGTGTGCAATGCCATGCTTCTTGTCGTACTTGGCAATGGTAGCCTCGTCCTTGCCCCAAGTGTCAATCAGGCGTTTGAGTTGAGAAGAACCCAGCTGGTTCCAGTGTATGATAGGATCGGTCCAATTAACCATTGCAAGCTCCTTTTGTTTAACTTAGCCTATAGTATAGCAAAATGGGAAATTATGGTCAACCGTTTTTAGAAATCTGCTGTCATGTCTTTGGCATGGTTGTAGGTCACAAAAACCTTGCCCGGTGGAACACCAGTGTCGTTGGTGCCATCGTCATAGTAGCTCACACGGTAGCAGAACTGTCCACCGTTGGTGATGCCCAAAAAACGAGCAGACTCAAAGTTGCGATTTAAGTAACCACTGTCTTTGAGAATAGTGGACAAGTGGTCAGGCCCCAACGTAGTGAGTGTAGCGAGCTCTTCTGCTGTGATCATGTTAGTCTCCTGAATCAATTTGATAGCGGTCGCCGCAGTGTTTGCAAGTGTATTCGGTCAGGCAACGGCCCGCAGTCTCACCAGAGTAAGAATGAGTGCAAGGTTCGCCTGCGTTGTTCAGACGCACCTGTCCTGTGGCACGACCAAACATGTACTGGCCGCCGCAGTTGTTGCAACCAAAAGTGTCTGTGGTCTTGTCGTAGCCAGCAATCACGCTTTTGTATTTGTTGTCGCCAGCTGGCACACGGGTGGATCCGTTGCAAACTGGACAAGTGTTGTTGCTCATTGTTGCCTTTCTTTTACTCTATGCCATTATTATAGCAAAATGGAAAATTACGGTCAACCGTTTTTAGGCCACAAAAAACCCCAGCAAATGCTAGGGTTTTTATGTTGTTTTTTTGCAACATTGCAATTTTTGCAACTTTAAGCGGATTTATAACAGCATGAGCCAGCCTATTAGCAGTCCAAGGTCAAACGCGGCCACACAAATTCCTGCAAGGCTCAGCACATAGTATAGATCATTTTCTACAATCTTGTACAGCATGTTCATGCATGTATTTAAGATTTTTCAAACAACCACAGGTCCTCAAAGTTACCATCGCGCATTTTGTTGGCCTGACGACCAGTACTGATTGCACTCCACTGCACCTTGTAGTGTTTTACAAACCCAAGATGTTTCTCAGCAACGGCTCGCATGTCTCCGCTGATGTTTACTTCTTGTTTGGCCTTGTTGCGATAGTTACTGATCACAAACGCAAATCTGCCGCCTGGGCGCAGCACCTGTTTGCAGATCTTCACTGTGGCTTCCCAATAGTTTGTTAACCAAGTGTCATAGTCTGGATAGTTGGCAAAACTTTGATCTGTACTGGGATAGATTTCAAGATCAAAGTAAGGCGGACTGAACAACACAGCATCCACTTTGTTTTGATACAATGCCACCATGTCTGTGGCACGACCAAGGTCTTCGCTGGGGCAGCAGTAGAGCTTGACCTTGCGCTCTGGCGTTTCAAACACACTGTTGTTTCTATACCGTGTCCATTCCTCATGCAGTTTTTTGCCATTGGATACCACTTCTGGAATAACATCTGTGGCCACCAGGTGCGTGAACTTGCTGCCATAAAAGCCCAACTGATACGCATTCCACCCCATGCAAGGTGCAAACAAGGTGTCGCCTTCAAAAAGGTCATCAATGATGCTACGATAGGTCACAGGATTGAATATACTGGCACGGTTACAACCTACCATGAAGTCAACCCAGAACTGTGAATAGTTGCTGTTTTCTATGCGACAAATATGATCAAAAAACGCAGGCGCGGCGAGACTGTTGCGAATCTTGAAGTCTTCAAACATGGACTTCATCAGTCCCAAAGTATACTCAAAGTCATTGGCATATAACTTTCGAGTATTGTAAAACTTGTCAAAGTTTATGTTCTTGCACACACGGCCATATTTGGCATTGGTCCGGCCTGCAAAGGTGTCGCCTACCAGCACAGATTCCGTGGGTATGTTGAAATAGAAGTCAAGATCTTCAGTGAGCGAGGCTGTTTTGTCAAACCATTGACCCAATGCCACTTCTGGCTCCAGTACCAACATTTGATATAATTTGCGCTTGTAGGTATCCAGTCTTTGCAGCCGATTATCTTTCTTGGCCCACTTGGCCAAAAAACCATCTAGATAATCACGAATGACAAAGTTGCCGGATGTGTCGCTACCATTTAGCACAGCCAGCTGTTTTGAAAAATCCTCAAAACTGATTGTTTTGTTGAGATTGAATTGTTGTAGAAATTGTTCTTTGGTATACACTAGATTTGTCATGGTCACGTATTTATACAGGACCATTAGTCCTTGATCACTTCGCACCCATTTATGATAGTTGTTGTGATGCCAACAAGATTACCATGCATAACCTTTTCAGGCATGGTGATTACATCGCGTTTCATTTTGCTCTGATCTTTTTTACCGCGCTCTAACCATTTATTCTTTTCATTGTTTAGATGATCTTGAATCAGTTTGGTATTAGCAGGATTACTAACATCATAGATGCGAACCAGGTCAAGATTGGCTTTGTCTCTGCTGGCAAGAATGTACCTGCTATATTCAAGATCGCCCATGGCATGAAATTGAAAATCTGCCATAGGATACTCTTTACTGCGCTTCTTTTTTTGAATGCGGCTGCATTTCTGCTCAATCAATACACCTTGCGATTTAGCATCTTCGCCATTGCGTGAAAAATTGATATTGTAGTCTGCATCGTATTGTTGAACAACCTCGTACACACTGAGTGCGCTCAGTGTGTCATTGTCTAAAATATCAATATTGTGCTTCTTGTAAGCTTCTTCACGCAAGGCAAAGATCTGGCGCCGATATTCGTCTAAATCTACCAAAGCTTCTTTATCTAAATACAGCGCCATGTTTTCTCCTAATTAGAAAGCATAGTAATTGTACTTGGTTTCTCGCTCGCGTGTCAACACCAGTTGATCCCCGGCGCCATTGACGAATACAAATTTGCCTTCGTTAGGTTCGACCTTTTTCAGATCCTGTTGCAAGAATCGCATGGCGTACCACTCGCCGTCGTCATTGTCTGGTTCAGGATCAAATCCATAGTTCCAATGACGCTCAGTAAGTGGATTGCCTTTCCAGCGATCACTACCATCCAACTGACGCTCAGTCAATGGTTGAGCATGGCCTACAGGCATCACAGTGACTTTGTACAGGCTACCATCGTCGAACTCAGGTTTGGCGTTCAGCATCTGCATGGCTTCCTGCGCAGTCTCGCCATAACGATTCATTTCTTCAACCAAGGCTTTGAGCATGTCAAAGTTGAACTCACTGAACAGGCTACCCACGGTTACCACGCTGTCAATGTTCTTCAGGCTGGCATCTTTGAGATTGTCATAGCAGTACTCGCGAATGAACTCACCAGATAGACCTTTGAAGTCTAGCATGTAAAAGATACGACCCGGACGATTACGCATGTGCTGGTTGATACGCCATTTGTCGTTGCAAGTGATCAAGAACAACTTCTTGCTGGGGAACACACCGTCCAGCAAGGTAAGCATTTCTTCCTGTTCGTCGGAATCATACACCTTTTCAAACTCATCAAACAACACCATGCAAGGCTGGCTGATATCTTGCAACAGGCTGTTGAAAGCTTCGCCACGCCAGGGTTGATTGATAAGAATGGTAGGAATGCCCTCATCTGCACACTTGAGCGCAAGACTCTTGGCCAACAGAGTTTTGCCACTGCCCTTTTCGCCTGTGAGCATTACTCCAGTGGAGGCGGTGCGATCAATAAAAGTATTAAAAATACGATCACGATTACGATCATTGTCGCCATACTTTTTACCTTTGATTTCAAACGAATCCACAGTTTCAAGAAAGAAGTTGCCAAATTGGTCCTGTTTCACAATGTAGTTGCCAACAGGCAGGCGTTCTTGAATGTCCAAAGAATCTTTATCGGCTACCTTGAAGGTGTTGCCGCTTTTAATAAAATAGCTCATTTTGTACTTCCAAAAAGTGGGGCTCAGCCCCAGGTTTGATTACTTGTTGTCAGTCTGTGCGGCCAATGCGGCCTTGACTGCGGCTTCTACTGCAACACGGATCAAGTCAGCTGTTGCAGTGTCAGTAGCGGCTTCCACTTGCACAGGTGCAATGAACGCTTCGTCTGGGTGTACACCCAATTCACCAATTACTTCATAACGGCATGCACGGCCCTTGGTTGCATTGTAGTCAGCTGGGATGCTAACAACATCGCGTGGGTTGATCTTCAAGATCACAGTGCGGCTGTCATGCCTACCAAAGTGGTCCAAGTACTCCTTGGAGCAAAAGTGCAGGCCTGCGGAACAGGTGCGATTCTGATCGTCATCTACCTCATTGCGTTCCATTTCTACCACAGTGCCAGGAGCATTGCTCATGGTGCCTGAGTAGATGTCCAAAAAGTCGGCTCGCACTTTCTTGTAAGCCAAGAAGTGACCGTCTGGAGTGAGTGGCAGATTGCCTTTTTCCAAGAAGCCATACAGTTCTTCAACTGCTCGCTTGCTGGGGTTCTGCATCAGGTTCTCCATGAACATGATTAGCGGTTCAACTGGGAAACCATCTTGATACATTTCGATCAAGCGGTTGGTAAGTACACCTGACATTTCGCGTTCCTTGTAGAACACCTTGCTGCCTTGCACAGCCACATGGCCTGCACCATAGCTGAGAATCTCTCGGGCAGGATCCACAACCTGCTTCACAGCATCCCAGTCATTGTCCTTGATAGCTTGTTTCAGCTTTTCGTAGCCAATGTGAGTGGATGTAACGGTATGGGGCTGGTTGTCAATGATAACAACAATGTTCTTGCCCTGGATCAGATATGGAAATGCCATTTTATGCCTCTTTGTCAATCAAGTTAATGTACTGTGCCACCGCCACCGCATTGATGTCGTAGTCACGCAAACTGCTCAAGAGTGGATAGCGATTACGGATAGCAGTCAATTCACCTGTAATGCTTTGGACAACCGAATCTACATCAACTGGTGTTGCGTAGTCACGGCACAAACGTTCCAAACTGTGACGCTCAACTTTCACATCATCAATGCCTTTGAACTGAGCCAAAAACTTTGAGTATGGGCTGTTGCTGTCTACCAGTTTTGCAATGTCGTTATTGTAACGGAAAACCTTGTTGAGGTCAATCTGTTTCATTGCACATTTCTGCACAATGGTTGCATCCAATTTTGCCAAAACTGCACGGATATGATCCTGTACATTGATCCAATTAGATTGGGTCTTGATGTGCTCAATGTCTGTTTTACGAACGCCGTAAATGGTGATGCCATGCAGGCCCGAGATGCCTGATTCAGTAACCATGTCGCTGAAGTTGCGCAGATTATGGATAGCAGGACCTTCAGTTTCCACTGTGAAACCTTTGAGTGGCAGATAGTAGTAGGTTTCTGTATCTTCAAAGTCAGCGGTTGTGCCTGCATTCTTCCATACCAGCTCACGCTCTTTGTGATAACCACCGTAGCCTCGTCGTTGCAGGCTCATGATCGAAACATTGGCACCCATGCCAGCACCGGTGGTCTTGCGATCTTTTTCAATCAAGTCACTGGCCAACATGCGCTGTTCCACAGGAGGTTCACGCAGTTCTGCGAAGAAACCCAGCGTGTCCATCACATGGCCTTTGGTAGCAGGGCTCATCACATACACTGTGGTACTGTAGCCAGTGCCAGGCAGCTTGACACCTTTGCTCTCTGCGGCACGCCAGTGATACTTGGCACGGCTCATGGCACCTACCCGTGTGTTGTTGGTAATAAACACTGACTGAGGATTGATGTTGAATTCCCACACTTGCTCATAGTTGGTGTGAAGCTGGTCGTACACACGACCAGGCTTGACTTCTGAACAGGTGGCAGCACTGCGACCCTTGTTAAAAGCCAAGATTTCAATATTGTAACGAGCAGCCAGGTCCTTGACATTGATCTTGAAAGGCACTGAGTGCATGTAGTTGTAACCACTTTGCGGGTCAATCAAATCAAAACCAGTGTCTTGCACATACTTGACCGCGGCTTGATTCCACAGGGTCTCACCTGCACCTGATCGCTTTTGCAGGAACTGCACTTTTTCCCAATCGTTGGTGATAGCATCTGCTTCCAGTGCCAGGTGAACAGCCAATTGGGCATTGAGTGCTTCTAGCTTGGTGCGGATAGCGTTGATGGTTTGTGGAATATAGCTCAGGCCTTCACGACTGGCCTGGAAATCCAGTTCGCCAATGTCAAAGTGCATTTCCAACCCACAGCCCAAGAGCTTGTGCAATTCGCCTAGTGCAGTTTCTGGATTGGGCAAGTCAATTGGGTAGGCAATATTGCCCATCACAGCACGGCTGCCACGACCTGAAGTGTAGTGTACACCTGGAATGATGTTCCGGTCTTTGTACTCAACATCACGGAAGCGGAACTCACCGTCGCCACCAGATACCACAGGACGAAGTTGGAAATGGGTGTACACATAACGAGCTTCTTCTTCAAACTTGTAAAAGTCGCTACGGCTGTCAACTGCAAACTTGACCTCAACCCCATTGGGGTCTGTGCTGTCTTCACTGTGCATGAGCACAATGCTGGGCACGCCTTCGCCGTTGATAAAAGCAGAGTACACATTGCGAGTGCCGTCTTTGATAGCAGTCACAGTGAAATTGTCTGTGTAGGAGAAGGGCGACTTGGAGCCCAAGCCCAGGGCACCAATGAACGCATTGGACTCTGTCTTGGTAGACTCAAAGTAGGTGGTGTAGATGCTTTGCACTTGCTCGTGGGTGAGACCAGTACCATAGTCACGGATTGAGAAAGTTGGATCAATGGTGTTGGGCAGATGCACATCAAACGGTGTATCTTGTTGGCCTGCGGCTGTGTGGCTGTCCACAGCATTACAACTCAGCTCACGGACGATGGCGCGAATCTTGTTGGCATACAAACCTGAGGAAAGGATGTTGAAGGCCTTGGCACTGTTGCGAATACGGAACTCGCCAATTTCGCCTACATTAGACAGAACAGCTTCGTGGGCTGGTGCAGTATTGATAATCAACTCAAACTCCTTTTTACTTAATATGCTATTATTGTAGCAAAATGGGCCAAAACGGTCAACCGTTTTTTTGTGTGGTAAAAATGCTACAGATATCCGCGATCAAAATTTCCGTGTACAGCATACCACCGGAAAAAGATGGGCTCGTACTCTGTCCAACTGCATACCGCCCACTCTTCTTCGCGTTCGACTTGCCAGGGCTTGAGGGTGTTACTCAGCAGGGCCCAGAACAATTTTTTGTTGTGCTTGGTAACCTGTGCCTTGGCCGAACTTTCCTTAGCATACATGCCAATCAACTGACCTGACTCTTTTTTATAAACTACAAATCGCATTTACCAACTCGAATTATAGAATACTTTGAGCCCGCAGAACAATTCTGCTCTTGCATTACGGATAAATTCCAGGTCTTGATTCTTATAGTAATCATCAGATTGATCGCCAAAAAAGAACCCTGTGGTAGACGGAAGTTGGCTATTCTTCACAACATATTCGAGCTCATCTAGATCTTCCCAGGTCAGCTCTAGCTCTACGCCGTTGAATGTAGGATCATCAGATGGGCCTACTTTGCCTTTGCGTACCCAAAGCTGGCGCATCCAGCCTTGGAGGTTGGGATGCTTGCGCCAGTAGGCAAGCTCTCGTGGTTTCTCCACGCTACGACTGTTGTAGTCCTTGGTCACAGGATCTATTTCCGCTGATTCCCAAAATTCAGCTTGTTGATTGGCCCGGGCGGCCACATACGCATATTGATCTAATCCCATATCAACTCCTTAAACAAATGCTCTAAACAAACCAGTAGCACCAATTGACAGTGCTACCACATTTACCAACAGTTGCGGGCGGTTACTCACTCGCAGACTCCAAATCAAAAACAATATGGTACCAATAAAGAAAGCCACAATATTGTAGGGATACACCGTAGGGCCCACAGCATTGAGACTGTGGCCAGCAATGATAAACACTGCACCTATCCACTGTAGTATTTCGTTGGTCTTAATCAAAAGGCACATCCTTCATTTTCTTTTTACCTGTCCAATGATCCATTGTAACACAAACGCCTCTAAACTGCACACCCAATGGATCATCAGATCTTTTAGGCAATTCTTTGAGAGCTTGTTTACAGGCCGCCTTGGTGGGCATGGTTACCGAAATCTTGTCCATGAAATCACCACCAGGGCTTAATAGTTCAATTATCAGTACCCATTCTTTCATAGTGCTTCCTCAAACATGCAGTGGGTTACGACGGCGCAGGTGTGCATTAGCGGCTTCTCGGCTGTCAAAGCGACCGCTGATAGGTGTCTGGTGTGCGCCACGCACAATGTACCAACCACCTAGTACTGCATTATACACGACTTTCATTATGCGGCTTCCAACATGTTAGCAGGCACTTTCCACAAGCCACTGGTGATGCGACCAGTGTTGGATTCGCGAACGGTGACATACTTGATAGCAACCTTTTCCACAGTGCCCACAATGGTCACACCGCGTTTGGTGCTGGTAAACTTAACAGTGTCACCTTTACGGAACTCGCGAATCTTTACAGAACGAAGTTGTGCGCGAGCATACTGCACGGCGCTCTGGATTGAATCCAGTTGTTCATTGGTAAAGTTACCAAACATAATAGCAGAGTTGATTTGCTTGATGTCCATGTGTGCTCCTTTTGTTTAACTTAGCCTATAGTATAGCAAAATGGGAAATTATGGTCAACTGTTTTTATTCAGAAAACTCGTACATGAACTGGGCCATGCTGGGGTCCATTTTAACCAGATCTTGTGCGGCGCCAGTGAGAGCGCGATAGCGAGCCTGTACTTGACTGCGGGGTAGTTCACCATCACAGCTCAAATTTTCAGGGCTGAGCTTGCAGTCAATCATTTCTGCCACACGCTTGCGGCCCGCGGCTGTGGCAACTTCGTATGCTACAAACTTACCGTTGAACATGCTGGCCCATTGATTTTCCTGGGCGATCAGTGCGTTGAGTGCTTTCATTACTGGCTCCTTTTGTTTAACTTAGCCTCTAGTATAGCAAAATGGGCCAAAACGGTCAACCGTTTGGATAGTTGCAAAAAAGCAACAAAAAACCCTAGTAAATGCTAGGGTTTTTGTTAGTATTTTAGTATTACATTTTGGCCCTGAGCTTGTAGCGTTGTATTTTGCCTGTTTGGGTGCGCGGCAGCTGATCTATAATTGCCATTTCTTTCACGTGCTGGTGCACCAGTTCATGACTCACTGTTTGGTCTGGCGTTGGCACAATATATGCCTTGAGTCTAGCATGTCCATTGTCCTGCACTTGCCCTACCACCACGGTTTCCTGCACACCTGGTATATTCAACAAGGCCTGCTCGATCGCTGACAGGTCAACATAGTTACCATTAACTTTGATTACATCGCTAGCACGACCCAGGAAATATAAATTGCCAGCTTGATCTTGTTCCACAATGTCGCCTGTGGGCATCCACTCGCCAAATTGTTTTGCACTCCAATGCTTGTCATGCCAATAATACAGTCCGGCAGTGGGCGCTTGAATGTACAGGTGTCCGTCTCGTATGTCAATTTCATACCCGGGGATCACCCGACCAATTGAATGTACTGGTGCATCGCCACTGTTGTAGGCCAAAGCTCCGGCAATTTCTGTGCTGCCATAAAGATTATGAATGTCAATGCCAGTGATTGTTTTCCAGCGATCATAAATGGTTGCTGACAATTTATCTGCTCCAGAAATGCATTTGCGCAAACAGTGTCCTTGCAGATTTTGTTCGCTCAGCTTGCCATACAACACCGGAATCATGATTAAAAATGTCACTTGCTTTGATACCACAAGATTGGCTATGGTAGTTGGCACAAAAATACCAGGGTGCAAAATCACAGTGGCGCCAGCAAACAGCGTGGCCCAGAGATTGAACATGCCAAAACTGTAAAACAGCTTGGCAGCATTGAAAGTTCTGTCTTTACTAGTGTACCCCAGATGCGGACCTGTCACTGTGCCAATGATATAAGGTGTGGCCTGTCTATGAACCACGGCTTTGGGATGCCCGGTAGTGCCTGAAGTGTACATGAATATACAGGCTGCATCTCTATGTGACTTGTAACCTGCCACAGGTGCATGTTCGTATGATATCAATGACTTGTTCATTGAATAATCTAGGCCTAGTTCTAGGTCATTTTCTTTTACTACCATAACAGCACCTGAGTGCTGTATACAGTAACACAAGGAGTCCTTGTTGGCTCGTGGATCCAACGGCACCGCTACCATGCCGCCGTAGATCACAGCTAGCATCAGCGCAACAGTTTCGGCTGAATCTTTCATTACAATGGCTACTCGTTGTTCAGGCTGAATGCCCAGGGCCTGTAGCCATGCAGCCAGTTGACCCACACGCTGTTCTAGTTCAGCATAGGTCCAGATTTGTTCTGCATCTTCAATGGCTATGGCTGCAGGATTAGATGTTTTGAAAAGTTCAACAACAAAATTAAATTGATCAGGTATGGTTTGCATACCTGTATTTAATTAGTGGAACATCAGGAAACTATTAATCACATCCAAACGATTGGCAGCTCGATCACCGTGCCCTGCTGGGAATATGACCACATTCCATTTGGGTTTGGGCCCTTCTGGAACAGTCAACATCTGATCATAGGTAATGATAGTGTCTGCATCCAGTTTGTGCATGGAAGCAAGTTTTTGTTTGAATTCTTCCCAGGCTTCGGGGCTGGCAACCTGTGTACGACCTTTTTCGTCTTTCACATACTTGCCCTTGGCATCGGTTACAAACAAAGTACGGAACATGTCCTTGGGCACAGTGATTGCATCCTTGACCACGTTGCCAGCCTGCTTGTGTACTGCCACCTTCTTGACTTCACGACTTTGAGAGCCCGAACTGAAATTCACAATAAAGTTGGCAGGCTTGTTGCCCACTGCCACATCGCCCATTTTGGTATAGGCATAGAACTTTACATCAGGATTGTTGTTGGCCACACTGTAGGCCAAGTCTAGGTATTCTTTTGAAAAGAAATCACCAGCATCATGCCAACGCACTACCAGTCTAATACTGTGCTTGTCTGTTTTGCCTTTGAGTGTTTTGACTTCACGATCCACCATGGCCATATAACCTTCTGGGTCGTTTACCAAAAAGTTTAGAGCTTGTGCAGCACTCATTGAGCTGGCTGGAAACATCACATAACCGCCTTTTCTAGCATAACAAAACAGTTGGCATTCACCTGCACCCGGGCAGGTTGTTATCTCAACAAAGTCGCCATTGCTTTCATCTACTACAATACCTGACAGTGCTGGCAAAGTGAGGTCGTATACAATTTCGCCTTCTGTACGACTCTTTTCCATCTTGGCATTGGTGCCCAGGATCTTGGAAGGGCGTTTCATGATCTGTTGAGCCAGGTCGTCTAGATCCCATTTGTCGTCTGGATTATCGCTTTGTGTGATAGCTTTGATATTGCTACCATGAACAATTGGAGCAAACCTGTCGCGTTTGGTTTTGGTGCCAGTTTTGATACGATCAGCATAGCCTTGTAATTCGTCACGACTCATACGACGCTGCGGAGCATCTAGTTTAAGAGTTTCTTCAACATCTTGATCTTCGATGTTCAAAGCCTGCACCTGGAAACCGCCCAGCGTTCTTGTTTCGTTTACTAATTCATTGTATCTCATTTTTGTCTTCCTGACTTCATGTTTGCACACCAATGGTACATCTTGCCTTTTTCACCACCGTGCTTTTTAGCCTTGGCTCTGAGACTGGTCACACTGCCATCACAGCTGGCACCTGAGCGTTTTACACGACCAGGACGACTCTTGCCTTTGACCTTGCCGTCGGCAAAGTTTTCAGTGATAATTTCATTTATTTTCATTATTGTACATAGTCCATGAGATTCACATTCTGACTGTTTTCAAGGTATTCGCGAATGTCATATTTAATATCAGTATTTCCGTATAGCGGATACTCTTTCCAGATCTGAACACCTTCTAAAAAACTGCGATTGAATGCAGCAATTACTTCTTGTACATATTTTTCTGAGGTTGGCATTAATGTACGACGACTGCCTGATTGTCTGCGACGCAGCCACAGTTCTAGATCCTGTGCAATCACCTTGCCATTGGGACGATCACTAAACAGGTCGTCATCGTCTGTGTCTTCGCCCAGTGCTCGTACCTCAGCATAGGCCTGCTGTATGAGCTTGGTTAACAAACTGCCCAGGTTGTATTCCATGGATTGAGCACAGTCGTACTGTATTTCTTCAATTTTACTGATATCATCCTCATCATACACTTCCATGAGCATTTCTTCTACATAAGCCCATAGTTCGCTTTCTGCACGAACTTCTGGAATAAAGTCCATGAGTATGTCGCCCAACCGATCTTCGTCCTGGATTATCTCAGGCTCAGCAGCTAGAGTGTTCATGATACCAGGTAGTACCTGCACAGCTTCACGAGTGATCATCTGGTCAGCTAGTTCGTACACCTCTTCATTGCCACGAAATACTCTGTTAGCAGCAGCAAGGTCGCTGGAGATAGCACGAATAGTTATACCAGCATTGCTGCCCAGACCCTGAATGATGTCTTGAATCATTTCTGGTATGTTGGCATTAAAGGTAGCGCGGCGAATGTCACGGCCCACACGCTCGCTGTTGCCAAACATGTCGTTATCGTCATTTTCTAATAGTTCGTTGTATCTCATTTCAGCTTCTTCACATACTGGTCCTGGCCAATAGCGTCTTGTGCATCGTGGCTGTCTTCTTCTGGCCAACAGTAGATATACTGTCCTGCAAAGTCTTTTACCAGCATCCAGCGAATGCCTGCGGCAGTGAACATGTGTGTTTGTGCTTTATATCCTGGCATGACATTTTCAAAGTCAATGTCGCCTGGGCCTAGATCTCGTCCGTAGTCTTTAAGGAAGCCAGCCACTGCATTTACTTCTGCTGAACTGTTGGGTCCTTGCCCGCCTAGATTGGCCACCACATGTATGCGCTTGGTAGGTGTCATGGTTAGACTGCCAAACAGGCTCTTGCCCAGCTGGCGAATTTGATCTGCCATATTGCCCGGCAGGTTGGCCACTTGATGGAAGTCAGGATTCTGTACACCTGCTGCTTGCAGTGCTTGTCCTGCCACAGCTGGCAAGTTGGCTGTGTTCACTTCCACGCTAGGCAACTGCTCAGGTGGTTCCTCATCTGGATATGCTTCTAAATCACGATCAACTTCAATGTTGCGCAGTTTACCCAGCATGTCTGCCATGTCGTCACTGCCAATGCCTGCGGTCCGGCTCAAGGTATCTTTTTGCTTGGCCTTTTTAATATTAACCTTGGGTTCATCCCCCAAGCCTGCTTTCTTTTTAAGATCGTCCAATGGATCTGTTCGTGCCAGTGGATGATCTTGATCCTGTTGAAAAGGAATATCAAACTTGATATCAGGCTTGGTCTTGGTTGTGGTCTTGCGTGGACGCTCTGGAGGCTCTTCAAGTTCTGCTTCTCCTAATTTTTCCCACGAGTCATTTGTGCTGGTATCGCCCGATGGATCTGTGTTCCATGCATCACATACTTCTTCATATGCGCCAAATAGATCACCCATTTCATCATCATCAACACCATATTCGGCTTGCATTTGGTCATCATACTCGTCAAACCTTGAAGTAACTTGCAGTGCCTGTTTCAAAGTTAGCTTATGGCTCAAAGCAAATTCAGCTATGGCACGAAAATTATATCTATTAGGATCCACACGGCTCCACAGGTATAGTGCCTGTGCTGTTTTTGGTGGTGTTTGAGCAGTGCCAAACAGCTCATCATCTGACTCTGCATCTGCTTCTGTTACACTTTCAGAAGGATTGGCTCCAGTAATACTCACAGACGCCTTTTTACCCTTGTTACGCAACGATCTTGCAATATTCTCTGCTTGTTGTTTGTCAGCAAATACTTTCCAGGTACGGCCATCTATAACCACTGCATAGTTATTTTGTTCTTCTTGGCCATAACCTTCATCGTCTTCGCGTTCACGACGTCCGCCTAGACTAGGTGCAGTTGGACTTGCAAAACCATGACTGTACCCGCGGTTGCCTTCTAAATGTAATTTCTTCATGTTTCTTGCAACTTCGCCCGGGCGCACATCCTTGGTCAAGCTCATGCTGTAGCGAGGATCATTCTTTTGTTTTTTGCTGGCAACTACACCAACCCCTGCGGCATCTTCGGACATGCTTCTGGAAGGCCCGTATACAAATGCTTTTGGATTAAGTCCGTACTTGTCTGCAACAGCGGCAATAAATGATTCCACTTTGCTATTTGGAATCTGTGCGCCAACTTTCTTTTGAATTGGCATGTTGTTTTTGCCTTTGCCTTTGATATAGATATCAACTAACTGGTCTTTGGTAATGATAGCACCTTCGCCCATGCCTTGTTCACCAATGTATGCATACACATCACTGGCAATTTTTTCCAGCTCAGACAGTGCTCTACTGACCTTTTGCACAGGCTCCTTGTAGGCAAAATCTTTGATAGGATCATCGCTCATCTGATCATCATACTTGTCAAACAGTTTTGCAAACATCTTGGCATTGGAAAAAATAGCATCAATACCAAGGTCGTCTGCTTCTTCGGTTATGCTGTTATATGCTGCTTGTAGACGCTGATGCAGTTTGTCACGCATGCTTTTGTCACCAAACAGGTCAGCATCTGTATCAGTGCTTTCATTCTTGTTACGGCCTGCGCAATGCGCTCGTTGGCTGAAGCCCTTGGGGCTGGCACAGTTGATACTTTTCTTGTATTTCTGGCTCCACTCGTCGTTTAGGAAATCTTTGCTTTTCATTTCAGTCCACCTGTAAAATCTCGTACTGCGTTTTGGAACCAGTCTTCGCTTTCTATATCATCGTCGTTCTTGAATCGTTCCCATGCATCTGTGAGTTCATGGAACTGCCCATTATCCAACATCCAGCCAAAATCGTTCAAGCCTTCCATGCCAGCAAATTCACGAATAATGATGTCAACCACAAACGCCTGTCTAAATGGCTTTTTGGTGATGCGTACCACTTGATCAAACTGAGCATCTGTGTCACCTGCTTCTTGGTATTGTTTGTATTCTGTTCGTATGTCAGGCACGCTCCAGCTCTGTTCCAGTTGGTTCAATATCTGTTTACCAACCTGATAGATCATGCCTTTCGCGCCTGCAGGCTGTGCACCAAACAGTTCGTCGTCATGGTCTTCAACAGCTTCATTGATAATATGTTCTGGTTTGACCTGATGTGGACTGATGTTCTTTTCCAAAGGCCAATCCACATTCTTGAACTTTACTTGTACTACCAAGCGACCACTGGGTGTGAGTCTAACCACCTTCCCCTTGTAGTATTTGCCGTTGTCCCACTTGACCATGAGTCGGGTACCAGGCTGTATGTTCAATGCATCACGCTGTGCTGTGCGACGAATGGTTTTACCTCGGAGTTCATGCCGGCGGTCTAGCTTAGGACTGGTGGAGAACAGGTCGTCATCATCTGCGCTTTCTGGAATTTGTTTCACATAGTCGCGAAAGTCCATGTCAAATTCTATGTCTATGACATCATCCACTGCACCTTTCCAGCTTCTATCTAGGCTGCGATAAACTTTCACTCCCATGGCCATGCTTTGATTAAAAGCGTCTGCTATGTACCGGTAGTTACTGGCTTGTTTGGCAAACTCAGCAGCATTTTCTAAATCGCCAAGGCCACGCTCTTCATCTGATACACGCTGGTCTTCTTCACTCTGTGCCAACAGAGCATTGGCAATGCGATGATGCAGACCGCGACCAAACAGGTCATCGTCATCATCCTGGCTCTCAATGATCTCGTTATAGCGCATGGCGGTCCTCGTTGGATTCGTCGCTTTCATACAGTTGATCATGAACCAATTCATTTAGTTCGCCGCTGTCATGATACATGTCATTGAGTTGGTCTAACTGTTCGTCAGTTAGTGGTTTGCCGTCCTGAGTTTCTGCATACACAATATGTGCATCCACAAAGTCAGGATAGTCTCTGCTATCAATGCCGTCTATTTCAATGCTGCGGCGGTTAATGTTTTCATGCCAGCGACGCCCAAACAGTTCGTCGTCATCTGTTTCTCTTAATCGGCTGCTACGATCCAAGTGTAGTATCAGATCATGTTCGCCACCACTGATACCAACCACACGAAAATTTTTGTGGTCTTCAATATAGTGATTTATTATATCAACATCTTGCTCGGGATCATCACCATAAGAAAATCCAAGTGCTTGTAACTGATCTTCGTCATACTCATTGAATACATCACCAAATCTTATCCTAGGTGCTGCAAACAAGTCATCGTCATCATTGCTTTCGTCAATCGGGTTATCAGTTATTGGAAAATGCGCTACAGGCACTCCACTGTCGTTGTTCCCACGCTGTTTGTACACCGTGATGAAATCGTCATCACCCCAGCCATCTTCTAGATATATCGGAACTTGTTTTTTGGCATGTGCTATTGCTTCGCGTATGTCACTGAACATGCCAAGTATTTCGTCGTCGGGTGCCGAGACTACAAATACCTTTTGTTCACCATCACCAAACAGTTCATCGTCTGACTCAGCGCTTTCATTCATGCCATGTTCGTCAAACAGTTGCTCTAGACTGATGTCTGTTTCTTCTTCTAGCTCTGCGGCAATACGCTCCCACCACCAGTCTTCACTGTTGTCCTGCCACATGATCAGTCCGGCCTGCATGCCCTGTCTAATAAAAGCATCTGCTACCTGTTTCAGTGTCTTGGCTTCTTCGCGAATGTCTTCTAGGTCGCTGTCGTATTCTTCGCCGTCACTTGGATCCAGGCCCGATATCTCTGCAGGATTGTTGCGCATGGTGTTGGCAAAACCCATGAGCCACTGTCCTATGCGACGGTGTACAGGATCACCAAACAGTTCGTCATCGTCACTTTCGTCTAGTATGTTTGAAAATGGTGGCGGCACACGCACACTGAGCCACTCGGAACTGGTAAACTTGCATTCAAAGCCTTGACTTTCTAGCTCTGCTTTGATCTCATGTGCCACAGGTGGAGCCTGTGGCAGCTCATCATCTGGTCCTCTGTCATAGTTGCCAAACCAGAATGTGGCTGTGCCTCGTGCTGCTTTGGTAGGCTGTGCGCTCACCCGAACCTTAACTCCAAACTGATTCTTGGCTATGTCCCGTACACGATGCACTGTGCGCTGGTACGGATTTTGTATCTGTTTGATTGATTGTTTTATGTTAGTAGACAGCTCACCTGGCTTACTAAACAAGTCATCGTCTGTGTTTTCAATCAGTTCACTGTAGCGCATGACCCTGCTCCTGTAGTTTGGCTGTGTACTGTTTGGCCACCTGTTTCATCATGAAACGAAACAGTGGATCACGCACAGTGAGTTCAATGATGTGTGCCATTGCATCCTTGTGAATCTTCTGTCCTGATTGTACCAGAGCGTCTTTTAGTTTGGTAACCACAGTGCTTTGCTCTGCCACAGCTCGCAGAGCATCGTTGGTGCTCAACATACTTTCAATACGATCTTCATCACGAGCCAGTTCTGGTGTACCACTCAGCTGTTTCCAGAAATTGCCCATGGCCTTCACACACTGTGCCAGATAGTCACGCATGTCACCGGACAGTTCTTGTTTAACGGAATCAGGCAGTCGCACGCCGTAGCTGTCAAGACCTTTGAAACCAAATGCAATAATACGATCAGCATACTGATCAATCAACTGGGTGGTGGCCTTCTGCACTTCAGGTGTGGCTTCAATCACAATGTTTTTGTATTCGTCGGACAACAGTGCAGGAATCATGAACTGCTCTGCAGGCTTCTGCAGGATCTTGGTCAACACAGGAAAACGTGCCACCAATTTCTTCATACCGTTGTCACCAATCTGACGATCCTGTTCATTCATGAACTGCTTGGTTTCAAAGTGAAACTGATACTTTTCGCCCGGATAAGCCTGCTGGCGTGGAATGATCACATACAGTGGACGATCGCCACGAGTGTAGTAATCATACATGTTGTTGTTCTTGCCTGCGGTACACCAGCGTGTGCCTTGACCGTAGTAGCAGGCAGCTTCCACATCATTGGGTACAGTAACAATCAGCTGATTGTCACGATACAGCTCTGTGGCATTTTTCTTTTCTTCTGGTTTGGATTCTGCTTCTTCGTCTGGATACTCGTCTACCACATCATAAAAAGACTCTAGATCTTTATATCGATTGAAGTCATTGCGTGGAGGTTGAATCTTTTTGCGACGTTTGAGTTTGTCAAACTTGGCAAGATAGTCTGCCAAGGTACTGGCAACATCTTCTAACTTGCTTTGCCCCATGGCATACAGTTTGGCAATGCTCTGACTGTATTCTTTATTGCGGGTGGGATCACCGCGTTCAATCCAGGTCAACAGATAGTCCAGTACCTGTTCAGGATTTTTTTTCACAGTGTCTTTGATATTACCACCTGGTAACGCATTGTTATACTGTTGCACAAACCATGCATCTCTTACGGCCACTGCCAAGAGTTTTTCGCCATAGGCTGCTGCGGTCTTGCCGCGATCATATTCTAATAAAAATTCTAAACTTTTCATTGTATAATCTCAGTGTGTTGTCTTACATACAATTTGATCAACATACCAGCTGCCATGTCTGCTTGACTTTCAATATCAGCTAGGTCTTGGGTAGCGTATGTGTTGCCATCTTCGCGTTGCTTGTGATGTGCCAGTTCGTGAGCCACAGTACGCATGATATCAATCATGTTTCTATTTCCTGTGTACACCCACAGCTTGCCAGTGTCAGGTCTATAATAACCAGTACGATTCTGATCAGGCGCTTCTTTTTCCTGCTGAAATTCAATCCCTGGCAACGAGTCGGTGATGTGTAACTTTTTCTTGACCCAGCTGATAAAATGTCCCATTCTGTCAGGATCAAAAGATTCTTTGAGATCTTGATCCTGTGTGGCCACTGGTAAACTTCTATCTACACTTTTCAACTGTTGGGGTTGGTGTTCTATTTCTTTACGGATGATGGCCATTGCTCTTTGCAGTCCCTTGAGTACAATTTCAAGACTGTCTTCATCTGCTTGATATTTTATACCCACACCGCCGGCTGCTTCCCAGGCAGTGATGTTGCTGCCCCGGTCATCTATTAGAACATTGGGTGTGCCATCGGGCTGAATGGCATGTTTGGCCTTGTTAGGCGTTATGATCACTTGTGCAGGCTGTGTGCTTAGATTTTCTTTCAACCAAACTTTTTTATGGTGTGCGCTGTTGGCATGATCGCCTCGCAAGGGGCTGGAGCAAATGTTGTAGTGCCCAAAAATTTTAATTACCATGTTTACCAAGGCATCTGCTGTGGGAAACTTTGGCAAACGAGCAAAGAAATCCGTACCAATCATTTTGTTCAGTGTAGGATCAGTTTTGGCTGCAGGAATGTTTCTGTAGTTATAACGACCACTGCCGTCTTTGGGATTACCAGCAAGTTTGGCATACTCTTCAAAAAAGTCGCAGAGAACTCCGTCCATGTCCAAGAACACTTCGCTTTTGCCTTTGAGAAATTCTTTACTCTGCATGTATAACTTTCAATATCACGGTGTTAAGATGGTTTTCTAGTTCTGTAAACAATTTGTGTTTTAGAGTGCTGCAAAAAAGTTCTGCATGAGCGGCTGCTCTTCGTTGAGCTATTCGCTTGTAACTGCTGGAGTCTACCCATTGTTTTATTTCATCAGCTAATGCTAAATTTCTAGCTTCATAGTTTTCCATCACTTCTAGTGATAATTTATTGACTATGTCTAATACCAATTTGTGCCAGTGCAAGGGCAGTTCGTCTAACAATGCATCCAACAGAATAACATGATTACCTTTTTTTAACTGTAGTCCAGACAGCATACATTTAGCATGATAATGTTCGCGAATGAATCTAAAAAGAGTATCGTTGTCTATCCAACTGTTAGCAGACTCTACAAATTTTTGTACTACCATGGCATGCTTGATCTCTAGAATGTCTAGATCAAAATGCAAACTCAGTATCGGAATATTTTTCCGCACATCGTTTAGTTCAGGCATCTGGAGCCAAAATTCTAGATCTGGATGTTGTTGTCTAAACTGCAAAGGCGATACTGGGTTGTTGTTTTTGTTATTAATACAACTGCCATGCAACAGAGCTATTTTTGCATTTATATCAAAATAGCGTTGGTGGTCACTTACTGAATATATTGGTGCCATGCTCTGAACAAATTTTGACAAAAACTGTTGATGCTTGTAACACTTCTCAATCGGAATATCCTGTGATTCAAAAGTACCAACAGTGCTGCTATCGTTCAACACATGAACTGCAATACCATTCTGATTCAAAATTTGAGTGCGAACAAAGTCAACCATGCCGTTGCTCCAGACTCATTTCGCGTGTTTTGATATCAGTTATACGCTGTTTGAGATCACCAAGATCTCCTTCGGCCCGCAAAATCTTGAAAACCAAGTTTTCAGGACTGAATTCTCCGCCCCGGGCCAGACCAGCCTTGCGCATGTCGCGTATGCTCTGCCATAGACTGTTTATGGTCATAGCGTCATCATCTTTGAGAGCTTGTGCTATTCTACCTTTGTAGGTTTTGTACTTTTGTTCTACGCTGGCATCATCCACCGTGGCCTTGGTCTGCTTGGGTTTTTGAATCCAGCGATCGTTGAGCAAACTGAATATGCCCATGCTATGATGTGGCTGTTCAACATCCTGTACATAAAGTTCCACATCATACCCGTGAATCTTAAAGTCAAATTGGTCGTTGTACTGGTATTTTTTTGCGTCGAACAGTTCGCGAAGTTCTGGGTCATGTGCATCTGGTATTACCACAACCAAATGTAGATCAATATCGCTGTTGGGAGTGTAGGTGTAGGCTGCGTTTGATCCACTTACTGTAATGTCCACTAGATCAAAATTTTCAACACCAATAAACTGCTGAAAATCTCTAGCAATCTTCAGCAGTTTGTTGCGCACATCAGGCAGCATTTGCCCGTCGCGCCATAGGGCAGGATTCAGTGATTCATGAAATATCACTGCCTGCGATAGCTTGTCAAATTCTTGTAAACGCATTGTTGCACCCTGATCGTGTATTTATTGCAGGATGCAATAGCTGTTAATTTGAAAATTAGCGGTTTTCTAGCACCCGATCTGCTAGTCCATATGCAACTGCTTCGGTTGCGTTCATGAAAAAATCTCGTTCCATGTCAGCAGCGATTTCGTCAAATGTGCGCTCTGCACTGTTGTGCTGTACATACACATCTGTTAGAGTATGCTTCATTTTGAGTATTTCTCTAACCTGAATTTCCATGTCTGTGGCTTGCCCGCCAGCACCGCCCGAAGGCTGATGAATCATGTGTCTTGCATGAGGAAGTATGAGTCGTTTGCCCGCGGCGCCTGCTTGTGCTAATAAACTACCCATAGAACAGGCCTGCCCCATCACAATAGTACTCACACTTGGTTTGATAAATTGCATGGTATCATAGATGGCCATACCTGCTGTGACCACACCACCTGGGCTATTGATATAGAACAAGATGTCTGTGTCTGGATCTTCGCTTTCAAGATACAGTAGCTGAGCCACAATCAAACTGGCACTGTGTTCATTTACATCAGTGTCCAACATCACAATACGATCTTTGAGCAAACGACTGTACAAATCATAACTGCGTTCGCCTGCTGAAGTGCGTTCAAGCACCATGGGTACCAAATGTGGCATCGAAATCTCCTAGTTGAATTATAGTGAATTATAGTGAACTATAGTTAATTATAGCAGTGATCTAGGTTTTGCGCAAGTCTTGATGGCGGAACCAGCGTTTTTGTCCATGAGACTGTTTGAGAGTCAGTTGCCAGTCTTCAAACACATCTCGCCAGAGAAAAAAACTTGGGCCATGAGCACCGCTGTTGAGATGCATTTCTCGTCCAAATCGTTCTTTATGATCCCAACGATATATGTCCCACTGCCATTGGTGTACCATTTCATGCGCCAGTGTGTTGCAAAACCATTGGGGACAAAACCACTTGTCATAAAGTTCTATGGTACACCAAGTTCCGTTTTTGTTCCAGCCGCCTTTGCGTTGTCGTGTGTCTTGCCAACTGCAACGACCCCAGGCCTTTTGCAAAGTGCCAAGTGTAATGTTAGGTTGGGTCAGGGCGTTGTCAAAAATGTAACGATTAATAGCCCTATATAATGAATCCACTTCTTGTGGCTCAGGGCGATAGGGTAATTTTTTTTGAACACTGATGCCAGGCAATCCTGCGTTCATATATTGGGTTATTAAATGTGGACGCCCCATAGAAAAAGCCCTCCGCTGACAGTATTTACTACTGCACTGGGAGGGCTTTCTATATTGCTTAAATTACTGCTTGTCCAACTCGCGGAAAGCTTCTGTAGCGCGGCCTGCGGTGCCCTGGCGGATTTTTTCATCCACCTTTTCACGGCGTAACACATTGGCTTCACCCATGGGCAGAGCTACTAGCACATAACTACGAAAACGAGTGCCTTCGCTCACACGCTTGACCTCTACTACTTCTGAGCCAGTTACATCAACCTTGCGACACATGGCACGAATAGCCATTTCACTGTTTTCTGCAGAGGTCTCGCCCACATCCTGACGGAACACACGACTCTGCTTGTCTACTTCGCCACCTGCTGCTATACAGATTTTACCAAATGCAATTACCTTGGCTTTTTCATCTGCCATGGCAAAGTCTGGGCTAGTGGCTGTGCCTGCGGCGTAAACTGCACTCTTGCTTTCAGGCAGTTTTTCCATCCACTTGGGAGCTTTGTCAATGGCTCGTTCGGCATACTTTTCTTGCCGTTCGCGCTCGGCATCGGCTCTGCGTTGATAAGGGTCGCTGCTGGTACTAGAGCAACCAACCAGTGTCAGCACCATTGCGCCAATTGCTAGTTTGAGTTTCATAGTGTTTCCTTATTTAGATTTAATCCAATCACCTGCTTTGCGCAGATCTTCACCTGCACCACCAACTGCACCACCAACTGTGCCACAGCCTGTTAGAATAAAAGCCACTGTCAAAATTACAAGTTTTTTCATTTACGACCCCTTGGGTATAGTTTACACAATCATAGTTTAACAAAAATGAAATTATTTGTCAATCGAATGTATCCATTTTTCTGCAACATACCATTGTTCACGATTGATCCTGCAGATCACACCTTCGCTTTGGACCAAGCCACCTTGGCCCATGGGTACCGTTTCAGTGAACCATCTGCACTCTGTGCCTTTGTGTTGAAAACTTTGGCGTTTGGCCAAGTCCCAATGTGGTGCAACCTGACTTTCTTTCACAGTTTCGTGTTTTTTAACCGGACGCCATTTGGGAATTTCTTGATCAGTGCATATTAATTCTTGATGCATGCTGGCGGTACTGCCAGCTGCTTCTTGTAGAATTTGGCTGTTGCCATAGTCCTGAGCTTGGACGCACAGTTGTTCTACATTTGCAGACCCTGCGTTGAGCGCGGTGCCCTGGGCAGTGTGCCACTGGCCAGCAATCATAACACGAAATGTTACTGTGCAAGAAATTTGGCCATTGAGGCGTTTCACTTCTCGCTGTACATCAGCAGTGCGCTCAATGCGTTCGCGAAATTGGTTCAGTGTAACACTCTTGTAGTAACATTCAGCAGATACCGATGCACTACACAAAGCCAACACACCAGCGATTATTTTTTTGTTTGGCACCATGTCTCTAAGTAATTGATTTTTCTTCGCGCCACAGCCTGGTTCCAGCCCTGTGCATGGCTGCGCCGCTCAGCGTAGGTTCCGTCGGCCATGCTGTAAATGGCACCGCCGGTACTGTTGACTATTTGGTAATTTGTGATACGCCATGCAGGATTGGGGATTTGCCGTTTCAACAATGCAATTTGCTCGTCCTTGTTGTTGCAATCAACAACAAAATTCTCAAGGTCCTGCAAAGGCATCAACGCCACTCTAGTGCCTGGTGCGCTGGCGCAACCGCTTAGTATCAGCGCCGTCGCGATGACACTGGCTGTACACAGGTGCTTTTTATAGTCCATATTAGATTCTTTGCATTAGCAACATATCTGCGTTCGTAATCAGAGCGTTCTGGATTGTATACACCTGCAGCCAGTTGATGTTCTAACCAACGCACCTGGATGGCTGCATTGGTACAATCTGGACGCATGGTGCTTAAATCATCTCGCTCCACCAAAGGAGGTGGTACAGTGGCACAACCACTCAGTGCCACACACCCCAGTATCAACCAGCGCGGTACCACAACATCACTCCGCGCAGAGCTGATTCGGCCTGCTCACGTTTCACACCAGTTTCCTGGACCACAAAACGCACTGCCCGATCAAAAGACATTTGACGACCAAAGATAGCCGTGTTAGCGGCCTGCTCAATTTGACTCATGATTCTCCATTTAACAAGTTAGAGGTTTTCTCGTGCTTGGGCCGACGAGAGTAAGCCTTTTTGTTTTCTACTCTTTTTGGCTTGAAAGGCGTGCCAACAGCAAACAGTACCATGTGGGCACGAGTACGCGGGCGAGGCATTTCAAAACAAATTGGAGTAGTCTTTTTCATGATGTTTGTAGTTTAACGAAATGAGTATTTACTGTCAACCTTATTTGAATTTGGCACTGAGCAAGCCGCCCAAGAGCACAGCCGCGGCCCAGGTATTAAGAGTGTAAGGAATTAACAGTGCCGGAAACAGAGTATTCAAACTCCATACAATCAGCAAAGGACCTGCAGCCAACACCAGCAATATACCAATCACAATACCAATTTTGAATAGCATGTTTACCTCTTTGAAATAATCTAGCTCATAGTGTAGCAAAACTAGCATTAAGTGTCAACCTAAAAAAAAGCTCCATAATATGGAGCTTTTAGTGTTGCAAAATTAACAACTGTTGCAAGATTAGTAACAATCACGAAACTGTCTATAAGTCCATTGTTTGTACAAAATTTCCAAATCTGCTTCGCTTTGTGGATTACGACTAGCTATCCAACTTTCAAACTCACTAGGGGTGCGAAACATCTCTTGAACTCTTTCCCAAAGGCCCTTGACAGTGATCACTTGCTCTTGGCTGGTGTAAAGACCTTGGCAAAAGATTCAGCAGTTTCTGAAAAGTACTTGCTGTAGTCGTATTTGGCAGTTTCTTGTGCCGCTTTTACCATTTCTTTACCCATAGTTGTGAATGCATCTGTGCTAACTTTTACTGCGGTCTTGGCAGATTGAGCCTGTGCTTCGACCAAGTCTGACAGGGTCTTGGCAATTGCTTCGTTTTGAATAAACTTGATTGCTTGCTTTTGTGCAGTAGTAACTGTGTCGATAACAGTGTCTGTAGTGTTGAACATGTTTTTCTCCTTTAGACGAAATGTTCCAATTTACTTGATGACCCAGAATTGGCGTCATGTTTCTATTGTACATTTATTTATGCGGCAGTGCAACATATAAACACAGATTTTTTCTCCGAAGCCTAGTGAGTGATCACTAAATAATTAACTATCCATAAAACTTACTTCGAAGGAGATCAAAAATGGAAATTCTGTTACTACTTGTAGCGGTTGTGGTAGTGGGTACTATCTGGTACATTAGCACCCAATCTACTAAATCTAAGCCTGCCCAACCAGCGGCACCTTACAAGGTCGAAGCGCCTGCTGCTCAGGAGTCCACACCAGTGGCTGAGCCCGCAAAGGAGGTGATTACTGAGACTGCTTCCAAACCTGGCAAGGCCAAAAAGGCCCCTGCCAAGAAGCCTGCAGCCAAAAAAGCTGTCAAGCCCAAGCAGGCGGTCAAAAAGCCCGTGCCGGCCAAAAAGCCAACAAAACCCAAGAAATAAAAAAGCCCCGAAAGGGGCTTTTTTAATGACTTTCTAAATTACACCTAGTTTTTTAGCATGGGTATAAACTTGCTCACTGGCAAGATTTTTACCTTTGGCTTCACACATGATATCGCCCCACTCTAGATGCGATACTGCCCATTCGTTCACACGCTCATTCCAATAAAAGTCGCTGTGTGCTCTGAGCTTTTGCTTTTTATAACCTCCATCAAGGAGTCCAGCAAGATCGGGAGAAGTTCTGGAGCAATGATCCACAAGAATATCTTCGCGACTAATACTGTAATGCAAAGCAGGACGAGTACCACGCCAAGAGTCAATAACCCTGCAAACACGATCATCCGTTGCCAGGATGTAGTCGCCATTCGAGTTGATCCAATGATGGTGAAGGTCAAGAACAAGAGCCACATGTTCACCAACAGCAAGAGTACAGTCCAATCCATTTGTCATCTCATCATTCTCAATGGTTATAAGATTCCGTGCTTCTGGAGTCAAGCGACCCAGTGTTTGCAGAAACTTTGCTGGCCCACCTTTACCAGACAAATGCACATTGATCTTGAAGCCATGATCATGCCATGACGCACCGTAGCCCATCCACCGTGCCATGTCAACGTGATATTCAAATTCTAAAATACTGCGTTCTACAATTTCGGCCGACTCACTAGCCAACACACAGAACTGTCCAGGATGGAAGCTGAGTCGTACATCTAGTCGTCTAGCAGTTTCGCCAATGGGTGCAAAGATCTTTTCACAATGCGCCTGCACCTCAGCTCGTTGCCACCAGGTGATCCAGTCTTTTTCAGTGTAGCCTTGTAGCATTTCTGACCCCAGTCGCACCATTCTGCGTTCTGCAGGCAGTGTGGCCACACGCTCAATCAGTCGCACAGCCGCGGCAGCGTTGTGGTTCATGATGTCCCACTGTCGTTGTTCGGCCTCTTCAGGATGCTCACGCAACCAGCGCATGGTGGTACTACGACCGTTGAGTTCACGGTCCACAGCATTGACTTTCATTCCGCCACATTCTGACGGGTCGTTCAACCATTTACAAGCAAAGCCAATTCGTTTTGTTATTGCCATGGGTCTTTATCTTCAAAAGTTTCAAGGATTTTGGTAAGCAGGAACATAACTATACCGGCTATGCAACCGGCAAAAAGCACTAGCAACATGAAGTCAGTAAAGTTGTCCATATGTGGAGTATACGCGAAAAAAGATTATTTGTCAACTCAGTGTGCCAAAACGGCTCCACGCTCCATTGCCCAAACTGATCCAGCCAGCTGGTTGCCCGGGGCCCGGAGCACTGTTGAACAGTACAGATCCTTTGGTTGCACCATGTGCAGGAGTACCTGCACTGAACCCAATTTGTTGTTGCCCTATGTACAACTCATTGATGCTCACGGTACCATCTTTGTTTAGAACCAAATTGTCTTTACGGTTAGCACTGAGTACCACAGTTTGGTCCCTTGGCGTTCCCACCCATGCCACATCGCGTTCACGCTTACCAAACCCAATTTCTACTTCTTGATCCCAAACACTGAGTGCATGTCCAGGTTCTAGCGTGTTTATGCCCACTCGTTTGTCGCCAACATACAGTGTTTGGCTCAACAATGCTTCGCCTGTGGTTTGTAAATCGCGTACTAATCCTAATCGTGTGATATTGGTGTCTGTCACACTATAACTAAGTTTTGATCCATCGATCACAGGATTGCCATTGAGTGTTAATTTGTTGAGATCAATACCATGTTCTTGTATGCGTTCAAACAAGGTGCTGCTGAAACCGTCGAACAGTTCTGTGTTTAGACTCTGTTTTGTGGCAGCCACGGTGTTTTCTATAATTCGTTGAGCAAATGTGCCAGTCATCGGAACATCGCCTTTGATATGCAGGTCACCTTCAATTACTGTTTGACCTTTGACTTCAAGTCCCAGACTGATAATCTTGTTTTCAATCACTACTCCTGCATCCAACAAGGTCATCTGAACCTGTGTGCTCTTGTCCTCAATACCGTTACTGTTAAAGTTTTGTATTGTGCCACCGCGTATGTTGTTACCACTTACAATTAGGGTTCTGGAGTTGATTGCATCACCAGGGATGCTGGCGTTGGGAAAAGCAAAGGTAGCTAACTTTTTACTAATTTCTGTGAGCACAATTTCACGCACAGTATGATTAACATCTATTTCATTGTACAGTTTGTGTTTGACATGCTCTGTGGCCAGGCGTTTGGTTTCTGCTTCAAAGCTGTTGACCACTTGATCTGCAACAGCATCCAATCTTTCTTGAACTCTGGTGTGATCCACTTCCATGCCGGCAATTAAACCGTCCAGCTTGGTACTGGCCAGCCAGTTCAATTTCTTTTCGTAATCAATGTTATCTAACCGCTGCGTTAATGCTGCGGTTACTAAATTGTCCACACGAGCATTCAGCCGTGTTTCAATTTGTTTAACTAGATTTTCAACTATACTGTCTACTTGATTGGTTATGTCCATTTATAAATCTCATTGATATCACATGCTCATAATTTTTCTTGATCAGGCTCTTGTACATGATGTTCTTGTGTATTAAGAATTCACTTGCACCTGCATCAATGCTGAATTTTGCGCATTGTTTGAAAAACATTTGTCTACAATCAAATCCTGCAAAGGCTCGTAAATTTGTACCAGTGATTTCGTACACGCTGCGTTGCCAAGCGTTTCTATCTTGTACATCGTAGTCATGATATTCCAAATACAAACTGTCTGTTTGTTCGCTCTTGACCACGCTGGGTATACTAAATTCACGATCCTTGAAACTTTGATTTTTGTAGTCTCTTAAAGTAGTTATCACCAATTGGGAACTGAGAGCGCAAATCTTGTTTAGATTTGCCAACTGTTCTTCGTCGGTTTTTGCAAAAGTTAAAAACTCATCCATGGCTATTACTGCATCAAATCTGTCGTGATCAGCTGACATATGATGCCACTCCATGTATTTGATGTCGCTACGATGAGCTTGCAAATAGGTCATTATAGAAGGAGTTACTTGTGTCACAGTTATCTGCTGTTTGCTGTCCATGGCCAAAATTGCAGGATTAAACCCAATAAACAACAGTTTTTTTGGAGCAGCACGATAGTGAGAAATCACATGATCAATGATTTCTTTCTTGCGTCTGATTGTTTCATCTTGCTTACTGCTGTTGCAAAAGGCATCAAAGCCAATTGCTGAATAGTTGATAAATTGCATTGTTTTTTTTGTCCCTGACAACTTTACAGTATATTTAGTGCCACCCAAAGTTTTTGGGCTAGCCCATAAATACCTTATAACAATATCAATAAGGAGCTGTAATGGGCGACATCTTCAAAATCATTGGCGATCTAGGATTTCCTATAGCAGTAGCACTAGCCGGCGGTTACTTTGTGTATCTTACAATTAAACTTTTATTGCAGGGTGTGCTAGGCAGTATTAAAGGCATGGCAGGCATTATCACAGCCTTGGACAATCGTGTAAAAACCATGAATCACGATGTTATCCGTATCGACACTATTGTATCAAATGCACTAGGGCTTAAACCTGACACTGATCGTATTGCCAGAGCAGATGGCAAGAATGACGCAAGGAGAGACTGATGGGTAAGTATCAAAAATGGTGGGACAGTCTGAATCCACAAATGCAGGCCTATCTAAATGCACAACCAGTTTGGCATGATCGCGACTTATATAAAGCTGTGTTTTACGGTGCAGTGATTGGATTTTTATTGGGATTGCTATTTTGATCTTTGAGGCATTCATGGTATTTTATTTGTTAGAATGCATGGTATTGATCATGTGGTATCTATTGTACTGCAAAACTAAACCTGAAATTAAAAAGCGCATGTATGATCCCTGGGGATTCTGGAAAGGATATAATTGATGGATGTTGTTGAATTAATTAACAAGTATGGATTTCCCATTGTCATGGCTGTGGGCATGGGTTACATTATCAAATATGTGTGGGAGTGGAGCACCAAAGAAGTCAAGCCAGTGATTTCTGAAGCAAACACAGTGCTCATAGCCTTGATTGATCGCATACGCATGTTGGACAATGATTTGATACGGTTGAATCAAAAAGTAAATACAGTACTGCATCTGCGAGGCAAGATGATTGAAAGCGATCGCGTGATGGAAACTGTAAAGGTCGAGCGCGAGGCAGCCAAACAGTTTGACCAAGCTGTGAGATTAGACGACGGAATTCACAGCAAACCCAAGAGTAAATCTAAAACAGAAACGTCTGACTCGTCAGATGATAAAGAAGCCAGAACAGGAAATCCTTGATTGCATGACAATCGTGTACATACACGGTGCATCTGCCACCAGTGAAAGTTTTACTCGCATACGAGAACATCTACCCAAAAGAGACCTGTGCATAGATTATCACAGCAGCGATGGGTTTGACACCAATCTCAAAAAAATGATTGAATTGTTGGACAATGTTGAAAAAGTGTTTTTTGTTGCCCACAGCTTGGGCGGCATCTATGCTATACATCTTGCAGATAAATTCCCCAACAAAGTTTTAGGCGCAGTTACTCTTAGCACACCCTACGGAGGCAGTAGAGAAGCAGACTATGCTAGATACTTTTTGCCTTTTTCACAGCTGATGCGTGACATAGGAACTATGAGCCGTCCAATGAGTGTTGTAAAAGATCTACGATATCCCAAGAATAAGTGGACCAATGTGGTTACCACTCAAGGTGCAAGTCCTTGGATCAAACAAGACAATGACGGTGTTGTTACCATTGAAAGCATGCGAGCAGTTACCGACATGGAACTGATAGAAGTTCCTCTAAATCATTATGAAGTGGTGATCAGCGATAAAACTATAAACATTATCAAGGATCGCCTGGCAAGAACACCCTTAGGACCGTAACTTAGTTACGAGGGTGGCCGGCTGCTGGCCTCAGAAAACGATTCGCTACCGTGGACTGTAAAGTGAGCATTACTGTTCTAGCTCTTTCAATTCACTTATAAACTCTGCTTCTGGAATGCGTGTGCGAGTATTTTTACTGCCCAGCACCACCACAATTCTATCGCCCAAATCAGTGTCCATGAGCATGACAATGCATCCGCCACTGGTAGTTATCCAACCAGTCTTGCTTACTATCACTCGCTGAGTTCTACCAACCAAGGGATTGGTTTGAGGAAATAAAAAATACTTTTTCTTTAGTTTGATTTGTACTTTGGTCTTTTGACTGGCTTCAATCACTGCACCATAAGTTCTGGCCGCACGAACAAGCATGACAAGTTCTCTAGCAGTACTGACATTTCTAGCATCTAGGCCTGTGGGCTCATATACCACACTGTTGACCATGCCCAGTGTTTTCATCTTGATGTTCATTTCATCAACACAGGCTCTAAGCCCGCCGGGGTAGTGTTCGCACAAGGTCTGTGCAGCACGGTTGTCACTCTTGACCATGGCCAGTTCAATCAAGGTGCGACGACTCAGAGTTTTTATCTTTCTGGGAATATGACTTTTAGGGGCTCGAGCCAGGGTAAGCTGTTCCTCCATGCTTTGACCTGCGTCTAACACAGTCATTACTGTGAGTAGTTTTGTGATACTGGCTATGCTGCGAACTTGATCCGTGTTATCGCTGCGGATTATGTTTCCTTGTGGATCTGACACAAGCCAGCTTTGTGCGGTAAGGTGTCCTTTTGCGACAGTTGACCCATGACCACAAATGGCGAAAAGTACCAATCCAATAATAATTTTATTGAACAATCAAAAATCCAATCCAAGTAATTATTTAGAAGTGGCACGATATACGCCATCCCAATCCTTGGGCAGTTTGGCCCGTTTCATTTCTTCACAGCGCAGGATCCAAAGTTCATAGTAGTGATCCATTTGTCCGTCAAACTCGCCTGTGAGTTCTTGGCACAGTTTGATAGCTGCATCAAACTTTTGCTGTCTATACAGCACAATCATTTCATCATGAGTTTCTTTGGCCATGATGTACTCGGGCATGCCACCTGCATTGGTAGTCAACGGAGTGTATATATTTAACCCAATTGCTTTGCCTTTCACCGCAATGCAATCTAGTTCCAGGCACAAGAAATCATCCTTGACCATTTGATAGGTGTCCGGGCCAATGATTATGAGCACCCCATAGCCTTTGGTTTGTCCTTCCAGTCGAGCAGCTACAGACACCGGATCGCCCAGCACATCGTATCCCATCTTACCTTCAGATCCAATATTGCCTACCAAGATCTTACCGGTGTTGACACCGGCGCCCATGCCCACTGGTGGTTTGCCGATGCTGGCCAGGTGGTTGTTAAACTGTTCTACCGCTTGGATCATTTCCATAGTAGTCTTGACTGCACGATAGGCATGACGGTCGTCGTTAACTGGTGCACCGTGTATGTGCAAACTGGCGTCGCCGATGAACTTGATCAAACAGCCATCATTGGCAAACACAGGTCGGCTGATCGCAGTCATGTATTCATTCATGATGGCAGTGAAGCCTTCGACATCTGCACCATACTTTTCTCCCAGTCCAGTAAAGTTGCGCATGTCTGTCATGATCACTGACAGCACTTTTTCTTCACCGCCCAACTTGATCAGCTCGGGATTCTTTTGCAGTCGTTCAACAATCACGGGACTCACATATGACCCAAATTGTTTCTTGATCTGTTGCTTCTGTAAGAACTCACTCACAAACTTAACGCCGTAAGTATGCAAAGCCACGAGCACAATACCAGCCGTGATTGCTGTCGCGTCTGCCAAGACGAGCCAGTTACTGAAAATATACTGAGTAACAGGAGCCACGGCAACGACCCCAAAAACAGTTGCACCCAAACCAACATAAGTCCACCTTGATAAAGAAATAATAATTAGTCCCAATAACAGCAATGTCAGAATCTCAGCGCCATCTGCATAGTCCGGACGCTGAATGGTAACATTGTTAAACATGGTTCCAATCACAGCAGCCTGCGCATCGTTGGGATACACCGCTCCTATGCTGGTGGGCACAGGATTTGAAATACCAGCTGCGGTAGGACCCACAAGGACTAGTGCGCCTTTAAGGTCTGCAGGCAGTTGTGTAATACTATAAGCGTGTGACTTTTGTGACCAGTCAATCCATATGCGACCAAGATTGTCCGTGGCAATTGGACCAAATTTGGGTATGCGCATTTTTTCAACGCCATACTCATTTAACTTTATTTGAAAGGTGGTGTCACCTGCTGCTACTCGCAACACTTCCATACCCAAACTTGGGTACAGAATGTCATTGACGCCAAATATCAAAGGCAGTCTTCGATTGACGCCATCTATTTCTGGCAGCGTATGAGTACCACCTATGCCTGCCGCAGCATTTTCTATAGCAGGAATGTTAGCAATAATACCTGGATAGTTTACAATGTTTTCGATCCACTCTGGCCCAAGCACTGCACTGCCAGGATTGCGAGGTTTGTTTTTTGTTTGATCACCTGGTACATTGGCAATGACCACAGGATATTTTTGCATTACCGCAGCTAGAGCAGCATCCCCGCCTAGCCTGTCTGTGTCCGGCATGAGCACATTCAGCACCACCAATCCTGCACCACGATTGTAAAGATCTTCTATCATGCGAGCATAGGTGTCTCGCTTGAATGGCCACTGTCCGTACTTGTCTAAAGCAGTTTCGTCAATGTTGGCCGTAACAATGTTGTTTTGTGTAGGAGCTTTGTCAGCTATTAGAGTATCAAAGTAGCGTAGTCTTATACTTTCTACAAAGACAGGATCAGCAATTCTTATACTTATAATAAGTGCCAATGTTAAAAGTGCGGTCCACGGATTTGACAGCACAGCTTTGATTTTGTTTTTCATTTAATTATTTAAGGTTCTAGGTATTTGCCTATGGACCAGCATTGTATTTACAATTACACAGATTCACCTAGTAACAAAGTAGAACCATCACCAACACCCACAATGCAAGCAATGCCTTCTGTGTTCATTTGCAGCATGGTCCAGGTGCCCAGTTTTTCATTTACAAACAAAGTATACCTGGTGTGGTCCACTGGATTTTTAGCTGACCAAATTGGTTTTTCGTTATAGTTAGACAAGGAAAAAAGCAAACTTTCAATGCTGTCGCACAGTACCGGTTTACGAGCTTCAAATGGTTGGGCATTGACATTGGATAGTATTGACGCAAATGCTACGCATGACATAATTAATTTTTTCATTTGTTGCCTCCGGTGGTGCAATATTTATGTAAAAAAGCCCTCCGAAGAGGGCTTGAAACACAGCACTTGAGTATAGTTGTTTTAGTTAAATACCCATCTGATGCTTGCCTGTGCTGTGGAGTGTGACACACCATTTTGATACTGCTGTCCCACAGTAATACCTCCCACAATGTTTTGTCTTGGAGCAAAGTTGATTCCTGCTCTAACAGTGCTTAGGCTAGTATCTTTGTGACTGTCTTCTAGCATGAAATTCACAGCTTCTTTTATCACAGTGTCATAGCGCAAGCCCAGTTCACTCACTGTGCGAGTACTATTAACACTGTCATATGACATGGCTGTG
>Ga0164292_10000004_pt1 | contig 160448 bp, 233 predicted proteins | sample GEODES117metaG_FD_111486 | JGI IMG/M metagenome (GOLD analysis project Ga0164292, IMG submission 111486) | Eutrophic lake water microbial communities from Lake Mendota, Wisconsin, USA - GEODES117 metaG | ecosystem: Environmental > Aquatic > Freshwater > Lake | place: USA: Lake Mendota... | reverse complement strand
TTATTAACAATCCTATAAGGAGTCTATTGCTCGTTTGATTCGTGCCGATTTCTCGTATTCCTCCACCTCAGGAGAAGCAAACCACATCATCATATTCTCGAGTATCTTTCTCTTCCGGGCAGCATCACCAATCGCTCGATTCGCCATCCAGGCTTCCCAACCCATATCTTCCTCTATATAAGCGAATGCGGATCTCATAGCTCGTTCTATTTCTTCATGATATTGAGCCTCCATCTCGGCCTTTTGTACAGGATCTAATTCTTCTAGATTAAAATCTTCCATATTTATTGAGTTATAATTAGAGCAAAGGTAGTAATAACGAGAAACCAAAGGAGGACTAGTGCCATTGGATTACGTAGTAAGAATGCGCTTAATCTTTTTTTCTTCGGTGTGGTAACCATAGGTAATAAGTTTATTATGTTATTTTACAAATATAATACTTTTTTCGTGAATAAAAAAATCTAGTGAGGGAAAGTTATTAACATTTTAGGATTCAATTACCGCTATATAAGGGTAGCGAATAATTCCACCGGATCCACCTATCACTATATAAGGGTAGGCGGAGTCTGTGCCGGGTAGCTTTGGTGATGGGAGTTCTCAAATAGCCCTGTGTGGTTGAGAGCCGTTACGATTTTGGATTTCTCGGTACTCGGCGGCTGGGAGGACGCGGCAGTAAATCTTTGTGAATATGCGGAAAACACAAAGTGTCACTCGTGATACCCTGGCAAATACCGGCAAACTCCGAGGCTTACCGGAAAACTCCGCCCACAACGCACTGGCTAGTCAGACGAGGTGGTAGGTTACCTATATAGTTTATTACAATATATAGAGTATTACCTTCTATATAAAGACGATTATCCTATATAAGAAGCGGTTGTTTATATTGAAAGAGATTGTGTAGGTAGGCAAAAAATTTTAGAGTATCCGACAAAAAAAGTCCACTCACATGAGCAGACTTTTTACTAGATTATTATAATATTAGATTATCTTTTAAGAAGAGATTGGATGCGAGGATCATCTCCAATATGAGGAGCTAATTGAATTAAATATTCGGTTAGGGCACGAATTCCTTCACGGTCTGCTTCACAGGTACAGACGGCATCTGTTCCATTAGTTCCATTTACTCCATCTCGTCCATTTACTCCATCTCGTCCTGGAAGACCTATTTCTCCTTTTTCTCCTCGGTCGCCTTTATCTCCTTTAATAGCAGTTACATTAAGACGATTAGCGAGAGTTGTGTTAATTCTTTTTTGTACGATGACGGCAGCTCCTAGAGCCACAGCCAGAATAATTGATATAAACATGTTGTGTTTTGTTTTTTGTATCTTTAGCGATACGATATATTTATATCACCTCTCCTATAAGAGAGAGTTTTTCTGAACGAGAGAGTTGTTTGATGCGCCACTCTTCTTTCGAGGCAGTGGATCGTGTTTCGGAAGGTTGAGACCAAACCAGAGTAACTGGAGTTCTGGTTGAGGTGTATTTCGCTCCTTTCCGAGAGTTGTGAGCGGTCACTCGTTTTTGTAGGTCGGTCGTGATTCCAGTGTACAGAGTTCCGTCACTACAACGAACTATGTATACGAACCAATTACTCGACGATTCGCTCATAGGTAGTAACGATCTCTTCGTCTATTTGTGTAGTTACTCGATGAGTGGGAGTGGTAGGTTTATAAACTTCTTCTACAATGTAAAGATTTTCTAGCTCTACATCGGTGTTCTTCATAACCCATTGGATTCGTTCTTCCCAGGTTAGTTTAGTGATTGTCTTGTTCATAGGTTTTAATTAATCTACTCGCAGTCGAGTAATTGGTAGCTAAAGGAATATCGTATACATTACACAACCTCATGAGCATGTGTATATCTACTTCATGTGGATGTGAGAAGAGAGGATCGATAAAGAAAAGAACCACATCTATGCGACCTTCAACGAGTTGTGATGCGATTTGTGCATCTCCACCTTGTGGTCCACTCTTTACTCGGTCTACTCGTAATCCGGCATGTTCTATATGTTTACCGGTTGTGCCTGTGGCAACGAGTTCCACATCTTCTCGTTTGAAGAAGGGAAGTCGTTTCATAACGAATGCGACCATATCACCCTTCTTATTATCATGTGCTATAATTGCTATTCTCATTTTATAATTACTTGACTGATGGCGTATATGATGATGAAAAGGGAAATAACGAGAAGAACTCGCATCTGCCAATTTGGTCTCTGTATAGGTCTCATTAGTTCTTCTTAAATACCATTAGTGTTTCTCGAAAGTAAGAACATTTATCTTCTGGGACGAGACGAAGTTCTTCACTTAGTTGTTCTAAATAGCGGAATCCACGAGCTTCAAAACGAGGAATAATTTCATCGTTATTAAGTTCATTGAAGTGACCATACCCGGTTTGTTGGCGAACTGCCCATGATGTAATTAAGTAACCATCACATGCATTAGCGATGTTATCCAAGAAGGTATCGGTATATTGGGCCGGAATGTGTTCACCAACTTCCAAACAAATAACCGTCCCAGGTTGACTAAGCTTAAAAGAACCAGACAAATCCATAGTTAGTATAGGAAATGGAAGATCGGTTCTCATTGGATCGCCTTCAATACCGGTTAGATGTGTGAATCCAGCTCGATGTAGATCTAGTAGGTAATTACCCAGTCCACAACCAAAATCATATATTTGTTTGTCGAGATCATCACTCAAAAATTTAACTATCCAAGCACTTACTGCTTCGGAGTGGATGTGGTGTGATTCTGAGTTTTCACTCAACCAATATCCGGTTTCATGTATTAAAGGTTCTCTATTTTTCATTTGCTCGTTTAACGATATCAGGATTTTGACGAATTGTTTGTATAGTAATTAGATCTTTAATTCGAGTCGTTGACCAATCATGTGATCGAGTTGTGTAAAGAACTTCGATAGGTAGATGATCGCCGGTGAAACGCTTACCAATATAGTCATCGCCTAAAATACGAAGATCAGGACGATAGAATTCAATTAGCTTTAGAAGATCTTCTTCGGTTTGATAGGTAATTACCTCATCTACATATTTAATAGCCATAAGAGTTTTATATCTCTCATGTAAAGGAACTACTGGTTTGTATTTGGTAAATCGAGTTTCTGATGGGTCCATTTGTAGAAACACCATGAAATAATCGCAATTTTGTTTTGCTGTCTCGAATGTGTATATGTAACCTGGATGTAATAAATCAAAGTTACCTGCCGTAAATCCTATTTTCCCTTTAGTTTGATGCATCGTTGTCGGTGTTTTTGTTTTTGTATTTTTTTAAGAAATATTCATATAGGTTCCACAAAAAGTAAATCATAGATACGAAGATGATCCCTGATAATAATTCGTTTCCATATTCTTTAATCATCCAAAAGGATAATTCTATTGCAATGATAATACAAAAGAATGTTGCGATTGTTGCAAAAAGAGCTTTTGTTTTAGGTTGTTTTAGATAATCTAGCATGTTTTTTATTTTTTATATGTTCCAAATAGTATAAGTAGTACGTACAAAGGCCAAAGCAAAATGATTGCCACCCTTTCTGAATTTGTAAAGTCTAACTCAGGTTTTCTAATAATATAACGCATAGTCATATCAGAGATGAATGACAAAATGACACCCACCAAAATGTAATTAACTAATATTTGTGTTACGGTCATTTTTACTTTCGGCTTTAATGAATGAGAATAGATGAATTCCGGCGATAATTGAATTGACTAAAATGATGGGTGTATCAGATTGAATTCCTCCATAAATTAACCAAATTAAACATCCAACAAAATTAACGATTCGTATCGTTCGTATCTTATTGAATAAAAAAGATGATACGGTAATTGCCGTAGCAATAATACCAAGTGCGGTTGTGAACATATTATTGATTTTTGTAGGTGATTGTAAATGAATTAATTACGTCATATGATTTGACTAAAGGATTAACGTAATTAGAGTATGTAGATCCTATAAGAGTAGATGTAATTCCAAATTGTAAACGCTTATTTACCGGGATTGCGAAGGTTGTAACGACACGCATATTTGTATTGTCACTGATGTTTAGATTTCTATCATCCCATATTGCTGGTTGAATTAGAGCAACAATATCGGTGTTAACCTTTCCAGAATGAACGAATCTAATTCGAGTCGAAGCTCTAACTGATTGTAGATTTTTATTTATGATGATGTCACTAAGATATGATTCGTATACGGCAGCTTCGGATATGACGAGTTTTGTTTTGTCGTTTCTAAATATATCGAAACTCCATCCAAGACCAATAGAAGATCTTAATCTAATTTGTTTCACCAATGAAGATTCTACCTCAAAAGACGAAAGAAATTTATCAGCGGATCTTCGTTCTTGAACAGAACCGGTTACATATAGCTCACGTTGTTTAGGCACAAACTCTCCACCTTGTTGTACTTGAGTATAGATGAATGATGGCGATATAGTCCACTCTCTTTTGATGCTGGTATATGATAGAAGATTATTGGTAGTGAATCCAAGAATTTCTGCATTACCTGCTGTGTAATTACCACCAACACTAAGTTGTATCTTAGTCGGATTTGGTTGAGGCTTCTCTTGTGCAAATGTAAAATTTGTAATAGCCAAAATTAATATTAGCAAATAGGTTTTCATTACGAATAGATTTGTTTAAATTATATGAAAAAAGAGGGCTCGTTAGAACCCTCTTGAACTCCTTCTCGATTAATTGTTAATTACTTTTTAAGTTGTGGGAATGCTTCGTATATCATTTGATAAAGACGGTCAAAACGACGATCTAAATCACTTGTCCATTCTTTCCAAGTTTCTTCAGTGTGACGAGAAATATTTGCATATTGCTCATCGGCTTTTTGTAGGGTATCATCTATACGACGATGAACGTTGTTATCCAATTCATTGACGTTTCGGTTAGTTTGCGCAATTTGTTCAGATACACCATCGATTACTTTTTGAATTTGACGATTAACATCTTCAAATTCTCGTTTGATGTCTTGTCGAATATCTTCACATTCAACTTCTATTCGACGATGAATTTCATCGTGATGTAGAGCATTTGCAGTTTCGCTTTCTAATAGCATTTTGATTTCTTTTTGTGCCTTACGTAACCCGTTCGCCATTGCTATTAGTCCAATGATTACTAGAGTGCTTAATACGCTTAACACTACGATTGTTGTCGTTTCCATGTTGTTTATATTTTATTTTGTTTTGAGAAGGAGCTAAAACGGAAGATCTAATGCAATTGCTTGCAAATGATCGGGTGATATAGGAAATTCCATTAGACGACTTGCGAATGCATCTCTAGACATTCGTCTCATAGAAGAACCTTCTTCGATATGAAGTGGGGTTCCGTCTGATTCGGTTTGGTTGGTATCCCATAGATCGTACCAATAACCTAATGCATGATCGTATCCATAGGCTATTTGTAAATTGTCTTTTTGTGATTGGTATCTACTCATTTGTTTTGATTTTATATTGTTTGTTTAATCTTCTAAATTTAGATTATAATTATGAAGTATTTCTCTAATCTGATCTCTGTACTTTTCCGCGATATTCATCTCTTCTTCTGTTGCTTCTTTAGATTTGTCAAGTGGACTTGCTCCATACTTAGTAGTTCCTCTAAGATATTGATCCAAATCCCACATTGCCATTTTCCATTTCATGGCATCTAATGCTACTCTTGCATCATGTGATTCCTCAATCGAATCAAATTCAATTATTATCTTTCCCATTTTCGTTTACTGTTGTGTCGCTTTTTGTTTTTTCCTTCGAGTATAACTTACTCCAGTACATAACATCATGATTTTTATTATCAATTACTCTTTCCAAGTGATCGATCTTTCTTTCCAATCTACCAATTTCTTCTTCGTAATTTGAATGTGTCTTCTTAATAGAATCTAATTGGAATTGAGTTTCAATATACTTGTGATTGATGGTAACCATTTCACCTTGATTAGCAAACCAAATAAATCCCAACCAAGCGGTCCAAACGATAAATCCAAATAGAAGAAAATTCTTGATGGGAGATCCTGAGTTTCGGTTATAGTACATATTGATTTTTAATTTATATGACAATAGTCGACCATTAAGATCGACTATTTAATTGATTGTTAATAAGTTATAGAGATCGTCTATACCAATCCCAAAAGTGTTTTACTCCGGCCTCTAGTTGAGGTTGAATAGGTCCATAAGCATCTTCGCCATTTAACCAAAGAGCACGTCTTCCTCGATGTAGTAAATTACATGCATCTTCATCTTCTAATGCAGTTTCTTCGTATACTCGTTGAAATACTTCTTTGAACTCTTCGGTAGTTCCTTTTTCAAAGAAAAGATCTACATAATTGATGGTTGTTTCTGGATCAGGTGAGAATATTGTTGATATGGCAATTGTTTTAGGATACCATTCAATCATGATGTTAGGATATATGTAAATCCAAATCGCTCCAAATTCAGGAGTTATTCCATCTCGTTTAAGAGTCTCAATCATATCGGTATATGATGCGGAATCGTTACCACTTAGATCTGGACGAACACCAATCTTTTGTAGTGACCATTGATAACCAAATACCCATTCAAGTATTTGTGGATCTACAAATTTACGCAATCCAGGATGCATTGCATATATGTGAAGATTTTCTAAATAAACCTCAGCAAAAGTCTTCCAATTAAATCCATATTCAGTCTTGGAAGTATTGTAATAATCATATTTTGATAGGTCTATAAGATGATCTACACCAGCACTTTTTAAATCTTCGTTTGACATAAGATTTGAAATATCACCAGTAAAAAGAGCACCGTTGATAATACTTGTAGGTGTCTTTCTAGTTAGATGTCCTTCAATTTTTTCTTTAAAATGTGGAGTTGCTTTAAGTTTACCATCACCATCATATGACCAACAATGCGCTCTACACATCATCAATCGACTATTGCCACTTCCGCTGCATATTTCTGCTTGACGATGCAAACAAACATTAGATTGGATGTGAAATTCGTTATTGCGATTAATAAGAGTCCATCTGTTATTAGTGTGTTCTAGAACTGAATAATCTTGATGATTAGGAACTAACTGAGTATGTCCACAATATAACAATTCACCAAAGAGTTTACCTTCTCTCTGGTGAATGTCTTTACTAAAATAATTTACTATACGCATATTTATTATATGCTCTATTTCATTTCTTTGCTTACCCATTCGTCAGAACAACTGACATCAAAAACAGTAGGTGTTTTAATACATACCGGTCCACCAAATCCTAGATCCGCCAAGTTATAGGTTCTTGATTCACCTCTTTCTGCTCCATTTAACCAAGTAATTCCCGTATCACCTTTGTATGTACAAGTTGCATTGATTGTAATTGTATCAAATGTATAAATTACATCCAATGTTGGTGCATCACTACAAGTATAAGCATTGTAATAAATTACTGCTGTACCAGATGAACCGCTGAATGTCATTGTGCAAGTATCTTCTGAATAATGGCTTTCATAATTATCTGTTGTAGTATCAGTATGATCGGAATATGATGCGGTTGCTGTAACACTTGCCGCTCCATATTCTACATTACCAGTAATAGAAAAACTTCGGTCAACCGAAATATTACAGGTCGTTCTTGCAGTAGATTGATCGATTTTGTGAAAGGTATAAGATACCGTATCTCCCGTTAATTGTATTGTTTGTTTTACTTTTTTAGTTGCCTTTAAGTGATTATCTACATAATCCTGTGCAACAGATTTTAAGTTTGATGAAGTCATATTCATCGAGGATCCACTATCTTTAGCTGAACGAACTTTAGATTTTACTGTACCCTTTTTGCATTGTGCCTCGCACATTCCACTTAGACTTTTCTTACTAATCGCTGCAGCATAAACTGCATCTTGAAATTCTTTTAAACTGTTATAAGTTCTCATGTTAATTGTTATTTTTAATCATCTGAATAAGGGAAAATTCCGTTAACACAAATCATATATTTTAATGTAATTTATTTTGTTTTTAATTCGTTTATAGCATCTTCAGCATATTTGTCTCGCTGATCCTGTAAATATTTAATACGATCTAAAAGGATTTGTTTATCTTCTTTATCAGTTTGTTGAATATAAGCTTTTTGTTCTTCATATAGCTTTTGCCAATAGGCAACACGCTCTTCCATCATTCTACCTTGATACCAAATAATTCCTATCATAAGTACAATGGTAAATGATTGTTCTTTTAATTTAGAAAAGAATGTATCGGTAAATCCTGAAATGGGGTTGTTTTTTTCAGACATGCGTTTGAATTATTTTAGTAGAGCGTAATACTCTTTAAAATGTTTGATTCTGTCAGCCAAACCAATAGTACCACCATTTACTCTTTTAGTAACTGCAGTTATAGTAGCATCATCAGCACCTTTATCACAAATAGACCAAAGTTTATTTGAATCAAAGAAGAATGCAGCAGAAGCTAAAGGATATTTAGTAGCAACCAAATCAGGATTTCCAACCGTATCTTCACCGATGAATTTAGCGAATGCAGTATAATTTGATTTTCCTGTTAATTGAATATAACCTCTACCGCGGAATTTGAAACCATCTTTAGAAGCTTCATTACCATTACCCATACGATCTGCATAAACTCGTGAAGCAATCTTTTCTGGTTGGCGAGCATAAGATTCGTTTAAGTTACCAGGAAAATATCTACCAAAGATCTTTTTAAGACCATCTGCTGAGTAATTAACGTTTTCACTAACTGCTTTAAATCCACCTGATTCGTGTCCACATTGAGCTAAGAAATGAGCTAAACGAAGAGGAGTTGTGATATTGAATTTTGCAGCGGTATCAGGAATTTGAGAGATAACTGCATCAGGAACATGTCCTTTAAGAGCGGCTAATTTAAAAGATGAAGGTGGTATAACAACTGGTGCAGAAGCAACTGGTGCGGTACCAAACATTTTAGCCCATGAAGCATCACCAATAATACCATCAGCGATTAAACCATTAGCGGCTTGCCATGCTTTAACTTTTGCTTCAGTTCCTGGTCCGAATGATCCATCGGCAGTTAAACCTAATTTAGTCTGAAGCTTCTTAACATCTTCTCCAGTAGATCCATTTTTTAATAACATAATGTGAGTTTTATATTATTTATCCTAGATCGTTTGGCTTCTTGATGGTTATTTTGACAATAGGCAATATATACAGTATCCCCAATATACAAGAAGGGTAATCCATCCAATGGTTCCTGCTGCCAATATAATTTTTAAAGATAGGTCGTAACTTTGTTTAGATTTTCCTTGAAATGATCTTGCAAATTCTTCTTTCTCTAGTTCTAATTCTAAACGAGCTTTACATTGCTTATCATCACATAGATAATAATCTCCGTCGTCGAATACTACTCTACTAGATGCAGGTTTATTAGCACCGCAACTACATTTGATTTCTCTAAAATTTGTCATCATAATTAATCTTCTTCGGTTAGTATTTTAAATAATTTCCTAGCAACGGATTTGTCTCCGCTTATCATCGCATCTATTAATAAAAATAGGGCAGGAAAGAAAGTAAAAAATGAAAAAAGTAGCACGATAAATGCTGTTAATGAACGTATCATATATTTGGAGTTGATTTTAGGGATTTTGCTATTTCTGTTTTGTATTTTGTGGTTGACCATCCATGCGATCGACTAAGATAAACTATCGGTATGTTCAAATCATCGCCGGTAAAAGGTTTATCAATATAATCGTCACCAAGAAAACGAACGGATGGAGAGAGTCTCTTCAGCTCATTAATTAGATCTAACTCTAATGAATATGGTATTACTTCATCTACTTGCCTAAGAGATAATAGAATCTTTTCTCGATCCTCTGTAGATAGAACTGGTTTTAGTTTTTCCGGTCTTTCTATTGATGGATCTTTGTGTAATAAAACTATTAGACGATTACAATTCTTTTTGCATTCGTCGAACATACGAATATACCCTGGATGTATACAATCGAAATTACCGGCAATTACTCCTGTTATCATTTGTTTTTAAGTATTTGATTATTAAATTACCTCATCAATTATTCGCAATTTCAGAGCTTCATCAGTATCAATAAACCAATCTTTTTTCCCTTTGTATACTCTTTCTAGCTTCTTAGCTGAGATTTTAGTAAATTCTAAAGTATGATCTTCCAACATCTTTTGTAGTCTTAATGTTTCAATAACATCTTCTTCCATATCTTTGGCTTTACCAACTACTCCACCAGAAACTTGATGATATAAGTAAGTTGATTTTGGGAATCCGAAACGTTTGTGTCCGGCAATTGAAATTAAGAATCCACAAGACATTGCGCATCCAGTAACGATTGTATGAATTGGTGCTTTACTAGCTTTCATAATTCCTAGTAAACCAAAACATTGATATACATAACCTCCATACGAATCAATGTATAACATGATGGGTTTTGGTTTGTATTCTAAATCGTATACCGCAAAAATCTTACCGATTTCTTCATCGTCTTGATTAATATCGATAATGGCTTGTGAAATTTTATTGATACTTTCTTGTGTAACTTGTTGTGCTAAAAAGAGGTTACGCTCTTTGGGACTCGGTAGAGTTATTGCTTTATTCATCGTCTTCTATGTTTGTTATACTTATTATAAGTTCATTTATCTCTTTTGTTTTTCCATGAAAGATTGCTTCCTCATATTCAGAAAGAGGTTTTTGTTTAATGATTTTAAAACAAATCACTCTCAAGTAAGGATCACTCACCTCACCAGTCTCTATGAATCGATCATATACTCTTTGATCTACATTGTATGGAAACATTTTACGAATTATTTTCATCATCGCTTTTATTTTCTAGGTTTATCATTCTTTGATAATTGTAAACGATCTTAAGAAATTTAAGTACTTCTGGTAGATCGTAAACCTCTACCTCTTTTATTCCTTCATAACCGATCGTTTCTCTAATAATTATATGTTCGTCGATGATATCTAACTCATTCATATTAGTTACTTAAAGGTGCTTTGATTGCTGGATGTGAATTGTAATTTTCGAGAATAACATCATTCATTGTAGAGTATATTCCATCTCTAACATGAACGGTTGGTAGTTCGAATGGTGTTCTGCTTAGCTGTTCTTTTACTTGTTCAATGTGATCGTTGTATATGTGAGTATCTCCAAGATTCCCAATCAACTGATCAGGTACCATATTAACTTCATCGGCAATCATCATTAAAAGCAAACCATAAGAAGCAATATTAAATGGTAGACCCAAGAAAGTATCGACTGAACGTTGATTCCACATTAAAGAGATTGCTCTGTACTTTCCAGGATTTGTTATTTTTTCTTCTCTGGTTGTTGGTCGAGTATACACTTGAAAGCCATAATGACACGGTGGAAGCGTCATTTGATCTAATTCGGCAGGATTCCATGCAGTGACCATTAGACGTCTACTATCAGGATTTGTTTTAAGATCGTTGATTAGGTTTTGGATTTGGTCTATATTACCCGATTGATAGAAACTTCCCGTATTATTTAAAGGTTTATATGTTAACCAATTTCTCCATTGCGCACCATAGATTGGACCTAGATCTCCCCATTTCTTAGCAAACTCATCATCTGTTTTGATACGGTTGATGAACTCTTCTTGTGTATGTGGTCTAAAACCGTATGCAAATGATGGATTCGTAAAGTGTTCGTAGGAACCTTCAAATTCAACCAAACAATTATCTAAATGTCCTTTAATTCTATCTAAACCATTTTCTACACCAGTTATTGTATGTTTAAGATAGTTTTTATACGCATCACCATCCCAAATATGACAATTGTTATCAACAAGAAACTTAATGTTTGTATCACCACGAAGGAACCATAACAACTCGGTCACCATAGTCTTCCAGGCCATTTTCTTGGTTGTCAATAACGGAAAACCGTCTTTCATGTTGTGACGAATTGTATAACCGAATATTGAACGAGTTCCGGTTCCAGTTCGGTCTGCTTTATTAATCCCGTGATCTAGGATTGTTTGAAGTAGCATTTGATATTGTCTGTCTAATTTGTTCTTCATTTTAAAGTCGAATTGTGCTGTGTATATAGGTGAAGGTTTAAGAGTCTGTTGATGTAACTCCCAATTGATTATTGAGTTATTCTCCGTCTTCATTTTGAAGTTTTTCTATTTGATCTTTAACATATTGTTGAATGTTTTCACTCGCTTTAATGTAAGCTTTTCTTAGTTTGTGAAATTCTTTATCTTCAATTTCTTCAAAGCTAGAGTAATGTATAAAGCAATAATCAAGTCCTTCTTGCTTTATTCGAGCTTTGACAGATTCATAATTTTCTAGTCGTTCTTGAGTGTCCATATGTTATAATTTTATGAATTTTTGTATTTGTGCAGATGTTTGTCTGGCATCTCGGTGTTGATCTCCATAATTCCAACGTCTTCCTCTAGAATCTACTATAGAAAACGAACCATCAACAAAATCTAAGAATTCTTCTTCTATCAGAACCGAAATAATTTCTTTCCATTCGTCAGTAATGATGTATAGATTATGATTTTTAGTTGCTACTAGAACAGGTCCTTCAAAATTAAGAAGTTCTAGTTTTGGATATTTTATTTGCATGTTTACGATTTTCTGATTGTATATAATCTATAAGGTTGTGAGTAGCACTCCAACCAATTTGTTTAAGCGTTTTATCTGTATCACATAGAGTGTGAAGTCCTTCGTTTTTACGAAGAGGAGTGAATATAATTTGATCTTCTTCACCTTCAGTCCAGGCTTTTGCAACATCTAAAATGGATATTGGCATTCCTCTTCCTAAATCGATATTATCACCCATAAGTTCCAACTCACTCATTCGAATAAGTCCTTTACAAATATCTTCAACGTGAGTAAAATCTCGAGTTTGCATACCATCACCAACAACGGTAACCATTTCTCCTTTTTGTGATTGTCTACCGAATTTTGCAACGACGGTAGCCCATTCACCTTCACGTGGTTCACGAGGTCCATATACATTGTAGAATGTTGCGGATGCGGTTTTCATTCCATAAAGTTCAGAATACATTCGACATGCATCTTCACCAATTACTTTAGAGAAGGTATAAGGAGTGATTAAATGAGATCCGTGATTTTTAGATGAGGTTGTTGCATAAATAACGGTTCCGGATTTAGATATCCTTGCAAAGTCGAGAACTTCCATAGTTCCCATTGCATTAGACCAGAAATAACCTGCCGGATCATCGAACGAAGGTTGTATACGAGCTTTTGCAGCCAAATGAAAGATACGATCAAATCGATTTCCAATTAATGTACCATGTATACGTTCTACATCTTGGATGTAATATTCTGCACCAGGATTTTGATATTCCATTTTTGCAGATTTTGAAGATAGGTTATCGATCACTACTACTTCGTCGCCCATAGCTACGAGCATATCGACGAGATTAGAGCCAACGAAACCAAGACCTCCAGTAACAAGACTTTTCATAATTTATTGATTTTATATTTATTATATGATGTTAGTAAAACTTATCGAGAGCATTGATGTAATTGAATATGATTCGCTTTGTTTGATAATCGAATGCAGATGTATTTGACATCCATACTTCTATATCACCATTAAGTCTATCTTTAAGTTCTACCTTAGCTTCTTGAAGCAAACCGGGTTTTGATTCCGACATCTTCTTCGTTAATGATAGAAGTTTATCTCTATCTTTAACATCTACTAAAGCGTAATATTCGTTGTGAAAATTGAGATTAGGCTTTATCATCCGATTTCGATTCCCATGAAGGTGTAAAAATTAATGCCCATAAAGGCCAGCCGGATTTTGTTATGTAACATGCCGCTCCAATCAAAGAGAAGAATGCTATGTATACTAAAGATACTGCTAAATGTTTCATATTGTAAGTTTTACCATGAGTCTATATCAGTTAAGTCTAATGGATGGTTGGGTGCATGTGAGCTGGTTACCGTGATGGTATCACCAATACCACATGATGATATTGTCCAGGTCAACATTCCCCATTCACCAAATATGGCTTTAAGGTTTTTTCCCCAATTATCTAAACGCTTCTGTTGTTTATCATTCAGGGTTATAGAGATTACTTTATTTCCCATTATTGCTTGGATTTTACCACCATTAGTTTAGCTTCGAAATGAATTCCTTGACCATTCATTGAAATTCCAAGCGGTTCTTCGTATTGAATAATCTCGATAGCGCCAGAATCTTTAAGATGCTTAAATAAATCCTGTAACAAATCCGTTTTGATTATCTCTATTATACGAGATTCACTTAAGCCTTGTACATTATGCATGTCCTGAAGATCAGTCTTGGTATATCTAGACGTAGATCTGAGTTTTAAAGTTTCTGTTGGTGTATGTATAACTTTATGAGTCTTCACATATGGATTTTCTCCATCAAATACCCAAGACTTTAACTTAGATTGTAACCATGCTTTTATTCGGTTTTTCATTGATTAGTATATTTCATGATAATTATAGACACCAGCTTCAAAATGCAACCATTCGAACTTTAACATGAACATTGGTGCATATATACCATGTTCAATAAAGTCTCCAGTAGCACTCCACATCCATGAGATGGATGGAATGATATAGAATTTTTTATAGGCACGATTCCATCTTCGGTGAAAGAACCATTTTAGGCGATTGGAAATGTCAATCTTTTCCATTTTGACAACTTTGCGTCTTTTAGTCATGAGTTGATGAATAATTTTCTATTGATGTTTTTTTACCTTCGTACTTACGAATGTATTGATTAAATGATTTTCCGACTGATTCTTCTGTATTTGCAAATGCTAAATAATCAACAGAATCAACATTTTCGAATTCATAGGTTGTACCACCGTTGAATTCAACTAATAGATTTTTTGTTTCAAAATTATAACGAGATGTACGAATCATAGACGAGTCGTATGTGCAAAATTCAGATTTCTTTTTCATAATTATATTTTATATGATGGAATGTACCATCCGGTAAATTTAGATTTTTGTGCTAATTGTTTAACTTCTGTTATATGCATATCTCGTAGAAGAGTACACTCATTTCCATCCATTTGTATAACAACTAAACGATCCCAATAGTAATTGCTAAAAGAAACCCAGTTATAATCTTTCTGAACGGTTTTTACTTGTATTCTATCGCCATTCAATGCTTCGAAATCCCAACCTGGATCAGGATCTTCTGATACTACCAAATTGATTTCGTTTACTTCGTCACCAACTATCTTTTTATATGCAATCTCGCCAAGTTTACCGGTGATTATGTCGTGGAATACTTGTTTGTGCGTTCTTCCATTTGACATATGCAATAGGTATGCTTCCTTTGCAAAGTTTGATGCAAGTTGTAAATCTTCGTTAGTTATTAAGCATTTCATCTATTCTACCTGGTTTTACCTTCATTAGAAGCTCTTGGAACAGAGCAATTCGTTTGTTACTTAACCAAATATACTTAGACATCTGAGATCTTTTAGTAGCAAATCTCCACCAAGGAGTTTCTATATAGTCCATCAAAACGTATTCAGCATCTATTGCTAAATTTTGATAATCTTCAAAGAAGTCCATAATAAGAGATTGGTTCTTTTTAGCCGATGTTGCGATTTTATCGGAGCTTTCCAATTCCCAATGAACATCGCCTAAAAGTTTAGCTAATTCAACGTTATCTAAATCCTTAGGTAATGTACCAATTACTTCGGCTAATTTTTGCAGAGTTTTACTTTTCATCTTTGTTTATTTGCGTGGTTTTAGGGGTGAATAAAAGCGTAAATAAGATTAGGAGTCCTAGCGCTTGCCAGAAACCAATAGGATTAACGCCATTCACCGCACCAACCAAGCAATAATTCCAAAGTAATTGTATAGGCCATGCAAAGATTGCAGATACAAATAAAATTGTGAATACTACGGTTACTAAACCAGTGATGAACATTGCAGAATTTTTCATATGATGATTATTTATTTTTAGATTTGATAGGAGTTTTTCTCATTCTTACGAATTCATTAGATGCTCTAAAATTCGTGAACTTAATTTCTTCCATACACTCATGATTAACAAAAACGATAGTTGGATTTTGACCATTCCATGTAGAATCGGTTTTCCAGATACTAAATGTTAGTTTTGATAAAGGATCATTCTCTAATAGGAATAGAGTATCTTTATTATTTGTAACATGTGCAAAGTTTCCCATTTTAGTTTGTGAATAAACGAATCCAGGGATTGTTAGTAAAGCAATGATTAATGTTTTTTTCATGTTGTATATTTTATATGAATTTGATATAACAAATATAATACAAAAACCCGAGATAAAAAAATCTCAGGTCATAAAGTTATTAACATTATGAAGGTTTATTTAGCTTTCGATGTCTACGAATCAAACGAATGTTATTTCCTATTTGCCAACCAATAATGAAACAGGAAACCATAGCAAGGATAATCGTAATCATACCCATCCAATTCAGAAATTGATCTTGTGAAAGGATCCAATTAATAGAGATGGTTTCTATTCGTAAAGCCACTAATAAAAGTATGCTGAAGAATGCAATGTTAAGTAAGGGTTTTTTCATTTTCTTGGGTTTATATTAATTATATGATAGAGTGATTACTTCCAAAAAAGTTGAATTCCTAGAATGGTGGCTGCTAATGTTAAACATACAAGAGTTTTAGATGTGAATTCTTCGTTGAATATGAAGTGTGCCATTACCGAAAATACGATAGCACCTATAGCAAATCCAATTAAACGACCAGGCCATATTTGACCATCGAAAGCTTCTTTACAATATTTGGTAAATGTTATAAGTAACCAACTAATAGGTAAACCGAGTAAAACAGCAGCCCATGTATTTTTCTTCATCCATTCGTTTATGAATTGGCCTTGTAATTGTATAAAAGATATAGATTGTCCTAGAACAATACATACGAGTGCTATTAGTAGGTTTCTCATTATTTTTCGTTTAGTAAGAATTTATTGCTGATTACTTTGAAGCTAATTTTACGATCAATACTACGAATTACAACCCCTTCACGATCGAACTGAGAATTCAATTCGCTTTTCGTTTCGGCATATTTAAGTAGTTCCTCGATGGTATTAGGCAAAACAAATGCTCGATCAAGAACCGGAACAGTTTCCAATCCCATAGATGAAATTAGAGATTCGAATTCTTCTAATCCAAGGTATTCGTATTTGTCTATATTAAATGCGTTGAAGAAGCGAACGGTTTGTCCTTTGATCTTATAAGGATTTCCTTGTATACCTTCACCGATTAATTCACCTTGAATGGCATAATTAATTTCATGAGTTCCTAACCATTCTTCTAATTTTAATTGGCGAGCAATCTTCCAAAAAGTATTTCCTTCAGTTTCTTCAAGATCTAGATTTCTAGAGCATACTCCGAATTCTCCATCTCTAAAATAGTAGGTTGCAGAAGAACCATCGAGTTTTTCAGTTACATAGAAGAATCGGTCTTTCCATCCTTCGTATTCTTTTGTAAGATTTTGTATACGTTCTTCATCGGTCTTTGGTATGAATGATGGGAAGTTCCCTTTTACTTTACCGGCTAATTCTGCAGGGATAGGTGGTTCGTATTTTACAATACCTAAACGTTCAGTAACATCAAGACCTTCGTATGCAGTCCATCCAAAATCACCGAACACAGACATTGGTAAGATAAGACCTTGTGAAACTTGTCCACGAAGTTTAATTGTTTTAAGACGGAATCCTTCTCGATCAGCCATCTTCTTATAAGAGCTTTTACGTAAGAATTCGAATTCCTCTTGAATTGGTAAGAACGAATCGATTTCACAATAAACGACATGATCTCCAATTTGATGACCGACGTTTTTTGCGACTACCACTTGCCAATTGTTAATGATTGCTAATTCGATTGCATCGGCACCTTCAATAGGACGAATGTCTCGAATGACTTGAATACTTGCTAATTTTCTTTCCATTTTATCTTTTTCCTTTTACTCCGGTTGATACACCAAACGATGATCGGCTTGCTAAGTGATTAAATTGTCTTGCCGTTTCCTGATCAACGATTTGGATTTCGTTCCCGGTTTTGTGATTATTAATTTGAATAACTGCTTTTTTTTCCTCGGTTGAGCAATTAACACATGTCCTATAACCGAGATTTGATCTTTTCGGATGTATTTCCGAACCACATTTACATTTCATATTCTTTCTTTTCTACGTGTGTAATATCAATGATGTCAAAATCATAGAATCCGAATCTTTCGCCGGAACCAGTTAAGCCTATGTGCAATCCAGTTTCGGATTTTCCTCGATAGGTTAATTCTTCGATAACTTGCATGTTAGATTCGAAGTTAATGTTTGCGGTAAAACGATCGCCATCTTTTAGATTTTCAAATTTTAGCATATATGATTTTGGTTTTTAGTGAACAATTTCATTTGCTGGTTTACCAATTCGATTCATATCGGTAGTTGGCCAGTAGTTTTGAATAAATCGAGAATCGTAAATTTCTTTTGCCGCAATATAAACTTTAGTACCTTTGGTTGCAAATACCGTAAAGTAATGTTCAGATTGATCTGATTTTTGTTCGATGGTAAGAATGGTTTTTGGAGTTATGAACGATTTCATAATATCCATTACTGTTTCTGCTTTTTTATCGACGATAGTTAAGAAACCGGCTTGGCATTTAATTACGATTCGAAAGTTTTTCATATGTTTATTATTAATTTGTTATTACAAATATAATACTTTTTTCGCAAATAGAAAAACTTTTTGATAAAAAGTTATTAACATTTTTAATCTAAAGAACTCGGTAGATAAAGTAAAGTTGGGTTCTTCTTTTGAACGTCTACTTCAGGATGATTTTTCTTAAATTCAAGAACATCAAAACGGTCAGTTATTAAATGGAATCCGTTTTTAGTTGGAATGATGTATTTAGTTTTAGGACCTTCAGGTTTACATCTATTAATAGTTACTTGTACATTTCGTAATTCTTGAACATCTTTAGTATCAATATCGACTATCCAAAGTTTTTCTTGAGTTTTGATTTGACCAACGACCGAATCAAATAAACCTTTTTGATTGGTATTTCCATCTTGAATTCGTTGAGCGAGTGCAACCATCATATTAAGCGAAACGTCGAAATGATTTTGTTTTTGCACATGTATATATGCTCGAGCTTTAAACATTTCGCACATTTGACGGATTTCATCATAACGTCTTTCCAAGTGATCGATACTTTCGATGCAATAAGTTTTGATGGTTCTAACCGATTGATGATTATCTCGTTCTCCTTCAGGTTGATCTTTCTTACGTTTGAAAACGTAAAGCATGTAGAAGTCACCTTTCTTTTGGAAGTTAAGAATTTCCTTTACTAATTGAAGATTGTCTATCATTTTATATTTAATTTGATATTACAAATATAATAAAAAAAGCCGAGATTAAAAAATCCCGGCTCATAAAGTTATTAACAATTTATGATAATATGAATGTAACTTAGGTGAGTTTTGTTTTACTTAATTGTTAACGTTTTCGGTTTTGCTTCGTCTGCAATTGGAATATCGATAGTCAATAAACCATTTTCCATTGCGGCTTCAGCATTACTTAAATTGTATTTCGAAAGTGGAATACGATAGCCTAAATTAAAGGATTTTCTAGAGATTCCTCGGTGATAGTATTTGCAATCATTTACTTCACAACATTTATCATCTTCGTTTTTATCATACGAAACACGAAGAACATCTCCTTCGATTGATATTTTAATATCATCCTTAGTTAGACCAGTTCCAGCAATTTCAAAATGTAAACCATTTTCATTTTCATAAATGTCTACTGGATGACCAATTCTTGTATCAATCACTGGTGCAAAGAATGATTCGTTGTTAAAGAAGTTTTTGAATAGGACATCAAATGCGTCCATTTCACGGTTTGTTTTTAATAGTGTCATAGTTCTTAAATCTATTTTTTTAAATGACTCTCTTTCGATGAGTCGGTGAATGTGCCTAAGTTACATTCAAATTATTTATCTTGATAGTGTATTGGATTTTTACAATTTCCTTTATGTGAACCCCATTGAGATCTTCCATGACCAACCACAACATATTCACAACCTTCTAAAGTATAGACTTTGTAATTTTGATCGTAATATCGAGAGTCGTTATCAAGTTCTAATTTATGTGGATCGGCGACTTGTTTTTCATGTTCAATCTGACATGATGATAAAGCCAAACAAGCTAATATAAGTAGGTTTCTCATCTTTTAATTATTTCGATAATTCCGCACAAAGCAGCAGCAAACATTATAAAAAAACCGGATCCTAAAAGAAGAATCATTTGTGCGAATCGTTTTATCATTATTTCCTAAATTTGTTTATTGTTAATCGATCTTTGCTACCATCAGGATGACTGAATACTCCGTGGCTAGGATCTAATGTATATTTTACATCTTTCAACCTCTCTACATATTTTTTACCGGTTCCTGGCTTTAAGTATGCGATAGTCATATGTGGATGATAATCTGGGTAATCAGATGTGAATGGAAGTTCACAAAGCGATTTGTTACATTTGTGTAATTCATCGTTCTTAACATCAAATTTCAAAACATCATATTTGGGATTTTCAAATAAAGAAGCATTATGAATTTCACAAGGACCGAATATAAATTCACCCAAGATCTTTTGAATCTTTGGAGTTTTAACTTCTTTATGTAAGCCATATAGAAGAGTGCAATGTGGTTCATCTTCTAAACCATATGTTTTGTCTTCGTCTTCTTCATAGATATCTGATGGATCGATTTGTTCGTGTATCTCTGACATTTTAGGAAATTCAAAATACAACATAGCACATCCATAATCATATGTGTTTCCAGATGCTTCTATTAAGAATTCTTTAAATTTCTTGAATAACTTCATTATCATTTTTTAGTTTTCTTTTACGAAAGTGCCGTTTATCATTTGGCCTTTTCGTTTTGCAATAACTTCGTAAGATCCATTGATACAATCTTCAATGTTATAACCTTTAAGTTTTGCTAGATTAGTAAGTACTACTACACAATCACCAATAGCATCTTGAAATTCTGCATCATTCTTTTTAAGTAATGACATTGCCAATTCACCCATTTCTTCGGATAGCTTAGCGAATTGTGTTAATGGATCGCCTTTTTCGTAGATTCCTTTGTCTTTTGCCCATTCTCTAATAGGCATAAATTCGTTTGTTAAGTTCATATATGTTATTTATTAGTCTTCTCTTTCGTATGACTGAAACACACAAACAAATTCAAGGGGTTTTTGACTCCATCCTTGAGGGTGTCTCGAATTGTATACTTTATGGAATGCGCCGTCAGGAATTAGAACGATATCACCTTCGGCAACATCAATAAATTCTTCGTCTAATTGCATAACACCACTTCCTTTTTTGAAGAAATAAACTTCCTCAAGACCTGGATGTGAATGTCCTGATGTATCTTTTCCTGGATGTAAGGTTGTTTTAGAAAGAACCATATTCTTCAAAAAACGATTGTCTTCTACTATATAAGTTTCGTTATCGCGAATAACCTTTCCACCGATCTCTTGTTTGTTAATTTTCATGTTGGGCTTTTATTTTTTCTAATGTGCTTAAATTAACATCATTCATTATAATGATGCTGTATAATTCCGAAGTTGGTTTGTTTGCGTATAACAACTTGCATTTTTCATTTATTGTTTGTTGAGCGGTGATAATTGCGGTAAGAGTCTTTAATTTCTCTTTATTAGTCATTACCTTTTTCTCTTCAACTTTCTTGGTCTCTTCTTTAACAGAATGCCAATTTACTTTTTGGTCTTTTAGTACACTCATATTATTCGGCTGATACTGCTCTACCAATTTGTTTAGTCCAATCTAAATCAGTACGAACAAGGTTATTTTTATCGATAGTTGCTGATAACATTGTGGTATCAACATTTAATTTATTTGCAAGGAATTGTAATGCAGCGATATCTTTAGGGAAGCAATGACCACCAAATCCAAAATCACCATCTGGACCTGGTACCGACCAATGTGAATTACCTAAACGATCATCATAACGAGCATATTCAATTACTTTATCGTAATCAATGTTTAGACCTTGACATAATTGAAAGATTTCATTTGCATAAGAAACCTTCATTGCCAAGAATGTATTTGTTACATACTTAATGGTTTCTGCAATAGTGGAAGATGTTTTGATAATAGGAACTTTAGGAAAAGCTTTAGCAAAGATTGCTTTAACTCGAGTAGATCCAGGTCTTTCACCACCTACGATAATACGATTTTGATTTTTGTAGTCTTCAACGGCATTAGCTTCAGTTAAGAATTCTGGATTGAAAACGATATCTAATGAAGTGTATATAGAATTCAACATTTCTGTTGTTCCTGGAGGAATTGTAGATTTGATTACTACAATATAACCTGGTTTGTTAAGTGCTTTAACACATTCAGCAATTTCATTAAGAGCAGATCCTAGAATACCAAGATCACATTCTCCGCTTTTCTTCATTGGTGTAGGAACACAAAGAAAAGTTACGTCTGTATTTTCTATTACTTCAAAAATAGAACTAGCACTACTAAATTTATTTGGATCTTTATCAAAAGTGAAAACTTCATAATAGTTTTTCATTCCTTCTCGAACGGCTGAACCAACGAACCCTTGACCAATTATACCGATTGTTTCTTTACTCATTTTTATTAATTTAAAGTTATTATATGATATTTTATTTCCAATAATTTACATTTTTTCTAAAATGATCTTCGTCTTTTCGATAAATCCAATTAGATAAAACAATTTTTAACATGCCAATATATCCGGTTTTCTTAAACCTTCGATTATCTTGACCAATATCATGTTTAATTATTTTAAACTTCGACTTCTTTATTTTTCTACTAAGTAGATAATCTTCTGATTGGTGTATAGTTTCATCAAAACCTCCAAGAGCATTGAATGTAGATTTTCTAATCATCATAAAAGTACCGGTTGAAAATGTTTCAGGCATCCATCTTTGAATGTGATTAAATATCCAAAATATGATATCTGCTCGAGTATCTGATGAGGTACATTTAATTTTACACGTAACTAATAGGTTTTCCTTGATAGCGATGAGAGCATCGTTTATTGTATACTTATTAATTAGAGTAGTATCGGCATCTAAGAATAGGATGTATTTGGTTTTAGCTATTTTAGCTCCGGCATTTCTTCCTCGAGAAACTGATCCACCTTCAATTACCTGAATATCAATCTTCAGCTTTTTTTGAAGATCTTTTATTATCCGAAGAGTTTTATCGGTACTTCCACCATCTGCAATGATTACAGTAGTACCGAATATACCAAATTGGTTATTTACTCCTTCTAAAGTTTTGGATATGTAATTTTCTTCATTCTTACAAGGAATGACGATTGTCAAATTTTTCTTTATCATATATTATGTAAGAATTATTTTCGATCCAATCTCCACAATTGAGGTAGTGTATATGATCGATCTTTTTATTTTCAGGTTTATGGATGTGTCCACATATAACACCTTTACAATCTCTTCTCGCTGCTTGATATGCTAATTGAGATTCGAACGAAGTGATAAATTTCACCGCATCTTTTACTGAATCTTTTGCCCATTTAGAAAGAGATTTTTTATAACCAAATTTCTTCATGAATCGATCTATTGTGATTGCCAATTCATATCCAGCAGAACCTAAATGCGCTAACCATTTCATACTCACAACACCATCATACAAATCACCATGAGTTATGTAATATCCATTCCATATATACTCATCTACGATTTGAATATTTTCACCAAGATCCATTGGAACATAAGTTCGTAAGAACTCATCATGATTTCCAGTTATGTAAATTACTTGAGTTCCTTTCTTTGAATACGAAAGGATTTTTCGAATTACATTTGTATAATCTTGGGTCCAGTAGTGTCGTTTTTTAAGTAACCAACCATCGATAAAATCTCCAACGATGAATAGTTTTTCCGGTTCATACTGCTTTAGTACTTCTAGCAATTTTGCTGCATTGGATCCTTTGCTTCCTAGATGAACATCTGATATAAATAGAGCTTCTACTTTTTTCACTTGATTATTCGTCTAAGCGTTAATTCATCAACATATTTAGTCGCTTCCATAAATTTTCTAGTAGCCGGAGATTGTCGTAGAGGACGACCAGTAGGAGTTTCCATTTTAGTAATACCGGCATCAGATAGGTCTTGTTCAAGTGAACCCCATAACATCCAAATTGTAGGCTTAGAAGGATGTAGATATGTACCGCGAGTATCAACGATGGAGTTATTGTCATCGTATGTTTTCTTACATGTAACTAAGGCCATTTGATTTTTACGACCTTCAAATTGTAATAGGAGTTTGCAGCGTCCTAATCTTTTGTGATGTATTTCCATTTTTTGTTGATTTTAAATTATATGAACTTAACCATAAAAATAAATTGTTTCTGGCATTCGACCAAAGATGAATTTAGTAACATCACAAAGCCACATCTCTAAATTGAATTCTATTCCTTTATAGGTTTTTAATGTGTAGTAACCTCCACCAATCTCTTCATCTTCTCGTATTAAATGAAGTTCTTCTGGATCTCCACCCCACCCTTTCATTTTCTCATCAGATAGAGTTAACCAAACATCCCATTCACCTTGACAAAGAAGATCTAGGAATGCATCTGCACCCATTACCATTTGTAAATCAGCACGAGATCCTTCCCATTCAGGAATTTCTGCAAACCAATCATTTAGTTCTTTTGTGAATTTAATACGCCTTTTCATTAGTAATTATTTCTCTACGTCGAAGAAGAATAGATGGAATAGTCTTGAATTATGAAGATCGGTTCCGAAGTATTTAGTTGCAGCATGTAGTGTTAATGCATCCCATATAACTAATCGATTGTAAACGTTACCAACAACATCTACTACATCGAATTGAGTTGAATCGTAAAATCCAGTTGAAAACGTTTCATTATGTAGTTCATCGAAAGATCTTCCAGTTGCAACGGCATGAGGATTATCTAGGATTTTAGTTAATTTGTTTTTCTTTGAACGATAAAAAGTGGTACCTGTTTCTGGTGGAGCGTCTGGTGTTAGATAAATTACACCTGCATAATTTTGAGAATCATAATGATAAACTATTTGATCTTCGGCGGTACAATATTGAAAACATCCATTCACTCCATATTTGTCCCATGAAGTAATTTTCTTTCCAATGATTTTCTCGAATTTAGCTCTTAAACTTTCAGGTCTATATACGATATCAGTTCTACGACCTTTGTGATATTCTTTGTGTAGCTGAAAATCTTGATTCAGGGCAAATTCTCTAACTGCATCTGGATCATCGTAAAAATTATCAACACACATGAATGTTTTCCATTCATTAGAATTTTTGAATATTGAATCTAAATCAGGGTTGGTTGTTTTTACGATATCATCTACCTTTTTATCTAATAGATCGAATACACAATCCCAATCACCATTTTCATTCTTAATAAGAACCAATGCAGATTTAGAATCTACTGGAAATACGGTTTGGAATCCAAATTGTTTTTCATTCTTGTAGTAAACCTGAGCAACGTCTGGTCTATCTATACCTGATGCAATTGGCATTTCAATTCCATCTACCATTAACTTTATTTCATAGGGAGTTTTTCGATCCAAAGGACATACCCAACCTTTTACATAGATTCCATTAGATTTCTTTTCTACCGAATCAATGTAACCTTTAACTTTCTGAATTCTTGTTTCGTGCATTATGTTTTATTTTTTTATTGCTGTAAGTATGTGTGAGACGTAACCTCGATTAGATCTTTTTATAACCATATCTGGGTCCATCCATTCGATAGCATCAACTTCTTCTTTTTGAAGATCTCCTACGATTTTTACTCTATCATCATTAGATGAGTTTAGATAAACTGGAAAGATGTGTATTTGTTTCCAAACGTTATTCTTCTTCATATACTCTACTAAAAAACTCTCTTTGAGATGTTTAGGATCAATATCCCAACCAATTTCTTCTCTGGTTTCTCTTGCGGCAGTTTGTTGTAAAGACTCCCCGTCCTCAACATGACCTTTTGGTGGCATCCATGAATTCCACCATCGTGAATTTGTTGAGTGTGCTAATAACGCTTTATTATTAAGGATAAAAAGGATTCCTGCTGATGTTTGCATCTTATTACTATTTAGAATATAGTAATTATATGTAAATCTGAATATTATAAATCTTGAAGAGCGCTTAAAGGATATTGGAATATATCATGCACATATAAACGATCATATCCATCGGTATATACGAAAGTATATCCCATAGATGATAATAGAGAATCTACTTCGCCTGGAGCATAAGCAGTTTCTCCATAGAATTTTTTATCTAAATGCGTTTCTGCCCAAACAATTTTTGGTCGCATTTCGCCGAATCCATTTATAACTAAATGTTCAGCACCCTCTACGTCAATATGCATTAAATCAATAGAATCAATGTTGTTGTTCTTACAAAACGTATCAATTCTAGTAGAGTTAACTATAACCGGTTCATTCAATATTACTAAATGCTTAAATTCGTTTTTGTATTGTTCAGTATGAGAACATATACTACCAGAACCACCAAATTTATCCGGGTTGTTTGGCGAAAATTCATTAGGATCTTGCATCTGATTAAATGCAATAGTTCCATCAATATTGCTTACCGCATAATGATAACACTCTAACTCGAATTGATCTTTGTAACTATCTATAATTGAATGTCTTACTGGACAACCTTCAAATGAAATAACTCTAGCATTTGGATATGTTTCTTTATATCGTATAGCATCTCCACCATCGTATGAGCCAAATTCAAATATAATTTTAACATCACTAAGATATTTTCTTACTATTTCTACTGGCGCTTGTTCACACCAAAAATGTATTCCTTGTCTTTCGATTTTTATCGACATGCTTTCATTATTTATATTATATTGATTATATGCATAAATTAGTTGGCAGGATCTTCAGTTTTCTTTTCCTTTTGGATTTGGTTAATCATATAACCGCCGATTGCGAATTCAACGCCGGCCCAAATAGCTATGTCAGTAGTTGTCATTGAAGATATTTTCTCAAGTAAGAAGTATATCATACCCCATTGACCAACGGCAAATGCAATACCAGATTCAACTCTCTTCTTAGAGAAGTATGAAGGTTCGCTGCTGTACATTTTCATAAGTTCTTTGAAGAACCATTTGATGTTATCCCACGTTGTAGATTTAGTCTTTTCCATTTTGTAATTTGATTTTAATATCTATCTAAGCTATTGAAGATATGACTCCAAACTTAATAGCTTCCTTTGGAGAAAAATAGAATTCTGATCTTCTGTTTTTGATATCATCTAAGAATGCAGCATCAAATTTAGTGTGTTTGATTAGAAATTCGTCATACATCTTTTGTAGACGTTCGCATTCTTTTGTTTCTTGTTTGAAGTACTGCACCTTCTCTTGAGATGAAATAGAACTCGATATTTCATGATACATGAAAGTACAATAAGGAGAGGCGGTAACTACGTCACCGGCAACGGCTATAGGTAAAGCCATTGACATAATCTTTCCAACACAATGTATGTGGAATTTAATTGGAACGGATTCCATATAACCTATAAGACCAAATCCTTCATATACATCTCCACCTTCGCTAGATAAAATGATTTTGATGGGACCATTATCATTCGGATCTTCTTCTAAAATGGCATCAATCTGATCGATGACTTTAGAAACATTGTTCTCGGTAACTGGACCGAAAAACATAATAGTTCGATTGTATACTTTACGTCTTGCCATGGGAGTTTATCTTCCCTGTCCTACATAAGCTTTTCTGTAATTCTTAGAAGTTTTTGAGCTTGAAGAGTTTTTCTTCGAATGTACTCCAGGATTTTTCTTTTTGGTTTTAGCATGAAATTTTCTAACTTCGCTGTTGCTAACCTTTGCCATTTTGTGTAACGGATTTTTTGCATGAGATACGTAAACAAGATCTCATAGACAAAAAAGAGAATATAACTCCCATTGCCATGAATGCGAATACTGGAAATATACTCCAGCCTTGGATTTCATGTAACAACCACACAATGTTCATAAGAACCCATGAGGTAAGTACGAAGTTTTCTTCTCTTTTATTTTTTTGAGAAGTGAGAACATATCCCGTTAATAGTAGGGTTGGGATAATCATTATAGTTGTTAGATGAACATTACCCGTATACCAGATAATGTTCATTGCCAACCAAGATACTAGTTGTAATTTATTTGATAATTGCTTAAACATTTCCGGTTTCCACAACTTTCATTTCATTGTTTCTGTCGATAAACATCCATTCACACGAAACTAAATCAAATTCTTCTAAGTGTTCTATTACTTCTTGTGGAGTGAATTCTGAACAAGAGTATAGATCGAATTGAAACATTGCTGGTTCTAAATTATCCCATACATGTATAGATGCATGTGATGTTGCTAAAGTAACAGTTCCAGTTAAACCTTCGTTACCTGGTTCATTAACATAAACGGAGGTAGGTCCGGCAACTACTACCATTCTTACTTTTTCAACCAATCGTCGAAACCAATCATTAAGATCTTCTTCTTTTCTAGGTGGATTTTTTACGTAACCTTTAATAAGTACGTGGATGTGATTTGGTACGAACATGTGGCATTAAGTATATTTTTTAGAGGTCTTTATTTGATATCGATTGATTCGATAAGAGTATAAGTAAAAGAGTTTCCGTGGATATCTCTTGATTTGCGAATGATCGCCATGAATTCATCAAAATCTTTAGATCTTTTAAATACCTGACATCCTTCTGACCAGTTCTCTACGTAAGTAGAATCTGCACCGGCTTTATGAATATTGATTCCGAATACTCCTTCTTGGATTTTATTCTCGTCATAATTCAAATCTTTATTAGCATCTCTATAAACTTTAACGTTTTTAGCTTGTCTTAAAGCTTCATATTTTCCTTGATGTAAACCAATACCATGAGATCCACGATATTGACCTTCAACTAATCTTGCAACACCTGCAGCATTATGATATTCCATAACACCTTTTTTTCCTGGGTCTGTTGTACATGCCCATGTATGAAATTTCCACTGACCTCCAACTTTATAAGATAAAGTTATTGTATCGTCAAATGCATTTGTTACTTTTTGACCGGTGGCTGAATTTCTAATTCCCACGATATTAACATCGTAATCCTTTTCTCCTTCAAACCAAACGTATCCTTTGGCCTTTATGGCTCCTTCTACCTGTTCTCTTGTGTACATAACGTTTGTTTATTTTTTGAGCTTTATATTCAGTTAAAACGTTAACTGAGTAGCCCATTTATTAAAATAGGATAATCCTTCAGGAGTATTTGAACGTAGATTAGTATTGTATTTTCCCACGAATTTTTGTTCGTTTTTACCTACAAGAAATCTGTTAGAAAATGCACTTTCAGTAAAAGTTTCATTAATTTTTCCTAAGTCTCCTTGAGAATACTCGTCTAATTGTTTTTTAATAGGTTTAGAAAGAGCATCTACGTAAGTTTGTTTATCTTTAATCGAAACAAATTCATCTGGTAAGGTTATGAATCGTAAAGCTTGATAAATTGCACCTCTTCCTTCTGCGATTGTAGATTTTGCACATATCTCTGGTGTAAAAATTTCGATTAGGGTTGGACACCAATTAACCGATTCTACGTATATGCCTTTAGGTATTTGTGGAAGATCTTTAAGCTTATTCATGTTAGGAAGAGAATTGTACAGGGTAAAGAAAATTGACAAATTCAATTTCTCTTTTACTTTTCCTTTTAATAGGATATCTACTACTTGAGGACCATATTCAGGAAAAAATTCTGCTAATCTAGTTAAAGGCCATAATTTAAGATCTTCTAAATTTATTGAATTTACTAATCTTTTGATAGTATCATTATCTCCTCTTAAATCAGCAATAATACCAGCAAATTTGTCTCCTGATATATATGACATTACTAAAGGATCTTCAATGATCGAATTAGCCTGATCTATTGAATTCATCTTTAAAAAAGATGACTTATTAACGCTTTCATTAATAAATTCACCAAATGTTTGTATGTGTTTCATATTTTGAATTTTGTTGGTTTTTTGTGTATTTTATTTATCTTATTTCATCGAGGATCTTTGATGAAATAATTTGTCAATTTTGGCTTTTGTTCCGATAGGATCTTCCACAATATTACCAATAATATCCTTTCTTTCAAATTCTAATCCAGCTTGTTTACTTCCAGTAGTTGCGGCTCTTAAACGGATTTCATATGCAGTATCTCCGATAGCAACGTAATAGAATAGAACAATATCTAATCTACTAGGTATATCTAAAATAACTAACTTAGCTTCTTTGTTACCAATTCCGCCAATTAATAATTTTAAAGTATCTCCTCCATGAAAGAACTCTAGGCTACCTTCACCTTTTATACTTCCGGTGATTTTGAAATATGGAGGATTTGTTGCTTTATCCGCTTGTTTAAGTCCAAATTGAAGAACTTTTAGAAGATTATCATCAAGATCTTGTGGTGAATCTTTAGGGAGAGTAAGTAGATGGTATGCTAATTTAATAGCGGCTAATTTACTAGGCAATGAATCGGATTTTAGATGATCTACATTTCCTGGTGTATAATGTACAGTTATATCTGCTTTAGAAGAAACCGTTCCTAAAAGTTGTTGATATTTAGAAATTTCACCTTTTGCCCAAGATTCATCAGTTTTACATTTGTCTAATTCATCTTTTGAAAGGTTATATATTGAATCTTTATTAGATATCGTTTTTAAGAATTCTTTTGCTCTTCCTAATCTAGCCGCTTGTTGCTTAAGAGAAACGGCTACGATAGAACCCATTGGTTCGGCTAAAGATTTTCTTGGTGTGAATGTATCATTGAATAATAAATTTAATTCACCTATGGTTTTTGCATTATTTACATAATCAAGTATAGTAGATTTAGCAGAAGGATCTACTAAATAAACATCTCCAGGACACCAATTATCTGGTGCTAATCCAGAAAGAATTCTAGCTTTATCTCTAACTTTTGTAAGTATTTCGTTTCGATCTAAATGATATCCACCGGCTAAAAATTCAGCCATTACCATTCCAGTAGATTTCCATTGATCGATTTGTTCTTTATTAGCTCTATCAAAATCGGATAGCCATAGACGAAGTTTATCCATAGCTTTTGGATGTAGATCTCCCATAGGAATTTTATCTACTAAAGCAACCGCTTCAGAATTCTTCATAGTAAGAATATCTACTCCTTGATTATAGTAGAAGTAAACAACCATACCTTCTTTGGTATCGGTATCGGTTGAGGTCTTTGATTGACCGGTAAATAGACCAGTTTTTAGTAAATGAGTTAAAGGAATCTTAACCGAATTAACATCCATTAAAGGTTCTTTAACTGAGACAAGTTTATCGCTCTCTATAAAAGATATAATCTCTCCTAAATTAGAGATATCCGAAACTTTAAATGTAAGAAATGGATATGATGATTTGTATTTACCGTCGATAATAAGCTCTTTACTCTTATCTTCCAAGAAGCTAAGAAATTGTACTCGGTATTTAGGTTTTTCATTCCATTCAACTGGAGCCATGGCAGATTCATTCAACCATTGGATAAATTCGTTATATTTTAACATTATGCAGTGAATATATTAGGATATTGTTCTACGCATTCAGTAGGGAATGGAACCTTTGCAGCCAATAACCTGGTTCTAAAGTCTTTTAGAATTGCATCTAATTTATCTTTGTGGATAAATTTAGAATCGGTTGTGTGTCTCCATATATCTTCAAAAGTCATTATCTCAGATATTGGAACAGTAGGTCCGAATGCCAATTCAGCAATAACTTCTGGGGTATTGGACATAAATTTATCTTGATCGTTAAGTAGAGTAGGATTCTTAACCAACCCTTTCTTACCCATAAACGATTTAGTTACCGCAACAACACCTTGATTTAGACGAAGTACATATGATTTGTATTCTTCGATTTCTCCTTTGTCAGTTAGCTTGGTAGTTTCTCTTTTTGAATTGCTTATAATATTCATTAGGAGAATATTACGATAAAGTCCTTTATATTTAGATTCTGCTTTCGTAAAATCCGGTGAGTGATACATGAAAGTAGAAAAATTCAGATTATCAGTTAACATTAAATCAATTTGTGCAATACCATTTTTCTTGTTTCCTTCAATTGGAACGCCTATGGAAACTTGTTGGAATCCTTTACTAACAACTGGTGAATAAGCGCTTAGCTTAGATGCAATAAATTCGAGAACTTGAGATAAATCAATTCCGTTTTCACCAGCAATTCTATCAGCAAGTACTGCAATATCAATATCACCAGATGTTTGATCGGGTGATTTTTTCTTAAATGAACCTATAGGTTTAGCAAAATCCTCGGTAAGACCGATAGCTGGATATATGTTCTTGATAACATATTGATAGGTTGCGTCTATTTCAGATTGCAGAATAGGACGAGAAGCTTCAATGGCATTACCTCCTTCATTAAGAACTAGATTAACAAATTGATTAAATTTTAGCATTATTTAATTTGACTTATGTTGGTAATTTTCTTGTCTTGAGTTTCACCATCTCGTGATGTGTAAAGAAGACCAGCTTTAATTAAACGAGTTAAGATTTCGTTTCTAACGATTTCATAATCGATAGTATCTGAAGAATTCTCCCAAGTCTCTTCAACATAATCAGGTTCAATCCAACCAATACCTCGTTTGATATTAGTTTCCATGTCTTTATAATCAATTTCGAATTGCTTAACGACACCTTCATCTAATTTTGAAAGACTTTCATCAATAGATTCATCGAAACCAACTTCTTCTTGCGCAAGTTTAATAGCGGTTTTATAATATAACTCGGTTCCTTGATCAGATGTAGAATTAAGAACTTTTGTTAGCTCTTTGATATTATCATTACCATCAAATTTGAATTTCATTAAAGGACCAGGAGATACTCGGAAAAAGTCAGATAATCTACTGATTGCTTCTTTCTTTACCATTTCATGATTAGATCCTTCATTAACCGATTCTTTAATCTTTTTAGTCTCTATATATTTTTCCGCTTGATTAACAAATTTATTTTTTACCTCTTTAGGTAATTCGTTAAGAATCAAACGAATACAATCATCTAAATCTCTAGGTTGCTGTCCAGCAATATGCGATAAATCTACTTTAGTTAATTTACCGGCTATATCAATAAACGATGTCAATATGTCGTGTAATTTATTCGGATCTAATTTTTCATTAACCGATTCGTCAACATTAACTCCTCTTTTCTTTAGAATCTTTCCAATTTCGGTATATGCCTTTTTGTAATCGGCTTTTGGATATTCAAATCCTTTTTGCCAATAAGCGAATCCATCTAATGCACCTTGATAGATAGCTTTTAGTTCATCGTCTGTCATATCTTCATTGAATACGAATGGACCAATCCAGGCTTCATTAACGAATTCTTCGTAGTTTTTTATAGGTTTCATATTTATATTATGATTTTTGTTTTTCGTTAGCTCTACACCATTCGATGGCGTCTTTGACGGTTTTTAATTCTTGATCGTTTCCACTTAAATCATAGATTCCAAGAATAGTTTTACCATCATCATTTAAGTAAAATGAAAAATCTTCCATTTCTCCTTCATGTCTAGGTGCCTCGGATTTTAATCCAGATGCAAAATGAACGATATGAGGAAACTCTTCATCGTTATCGAATCCCCAAGCTACAGATTCAACGTTTTTAGCTTTAGATAATTCTTTGAATAGCTTTACCAAGATATCCGGTTTTGTCGTTTTCGACGATTCGTTTACGAATTCTGTATAATCTTTAATAGGTTTCATATATTATGCCTTTTTTAATTCACTTTCGTGTATTGCAAATTTAGTAACTTTATCATATAGAACGACTCCGTACCAAGCTTTCTTTTTTAAATCCGCTTTTTGTTCTTTCGGAAGCTCGGAAATTTCCGGTACATCGTAACCGTGATCTTCTAAATCTTTGAATGTCGATGGACCATCATAGATGGTTCCGGTAACGTCAGGAAAAGTTATGTGCTTGAATTTGTCAAATTTCTTAAATTTGACTGATTCATTGATAAATTCGTCGTATTTTTGAATGTGTTTCATTATTTAAGGTATTTTTGTAGTTCTTTATAGAATGGATGTAGTGATCTCGGGGTAGCTTTTTCGAATGCTTCTTTATCATCATTCATAAGCGCTTCACGAACTTTAGTTCCAGAAGGACCATCCGCTCTTCTCTCATCAACCATTATAACCGAGAATTTATTAACCGGTACATCAGATTTTGGTGATGTTAGATATTCAACTTGACGTTCGTAATCTCTTAAACGATCACTTCCACAACCAACACCAATTGGATCGTAACCTCTTTCTTGGACTAACTTAACCATTTGAGGTATAACCGTTTTCTTGTCTGCCGGATACAAAACATAATCTTCAATAAAAGGAAATTCCTTCACCATAGCTTTACCAATTTTTTCTAGAAGAGAATCCGGAAATGGAGAATTTTCATTTTTTGATTTGATTTGAATTGGAATAACCGGTACACCAAATTGTTTTGCTGCTCTGTGTATTGCTTCAATATGTCCATTATGAAATGGTTGAAAACGTCCAGGAAATATAGCAACTTCCTTTCCATCAACCTTTTCAAATATTAGAATATCACTAACAAATTCTTTAAATTTTAACATGTTATTTGAATGATGTTTCTTTTTCTTTTTCTACTAGATGTTTGGTAGCATCTTTTACGCTACTAAAATCTTTTTGATGTAGAACCAGTTTTTCTGATGCAAGTTCTTCACCGGAAGAATCCATTGATTTTGTAATTACCGATATGGATGCTGTATGAGTTTCGTCAAATCCATCAATAGAAGCGACTACAGTAACTACTGCAATATCTCCTATTTTAATAGTTTTAAGCCAAACATGATTACCTGTTTTAAAAGGATCTTCTATGAATGTATTAAATTCATTAAATTTTTTGAATGATGAAGTATTTGAATTTTTCATTTGATTTGGTTTAATTCCTTTTTCCTTCTTTTTATCAGATGGAATTTTTGGAGAATCCGCTTTTGGACCAGGACCAGGGATGCCGAACATCATTCCTGGACCAAAGGCAGAATCCTCATTAGTTTTGAATAAATCAGACATTTAGATTATTCAGCACTCTTTGATTCTTGAACGTCAACACGTAGATCTTGAGCAAGTTTTTTCAAATCTTGCATAGCTTTACGGATACGAGTTCCAGCAGACTTATTTCCTTTGTTATAGAATTTGTCTACGTCAGCATCGATAGATGTGATTAACGCTTTAATTTCTTCGTACTTTTGCATAATTTACTTTTATTTTTTATAAGCTAAAATCGAGCGTATCTGATGTAATGGAGCAAAAATTCCGGTATACTTGTAAAGTTTACCTTTGTAAACGAATGTAATTCCTTCAGTAGGAACCAATCCTTCAACACCACCAGCAGCAGTAACTCGAGTTAGTTCGTGTTCTAATTTCTCTACATCTTTTTCGTCTCCGTTTGTACGGATTTTTGCGATAGTAGAATCAATTTCTTTTTTCATTGCCTCTGCAGCTGCAGTAGGATTTGCCGATAAGAAGGTCGACATATTTTTCATAAATTCAGTTCCAATCTCTAAGAATAAAGATTCGATTGGAGCATATACTTTACGTTTAAGTTGTTTAGCACTTTTCTTCTCTAAATCGAAATACCAATCAGCATTAGAACCAAGTTCTTTTTTGATTAGTGATACAGAATAAGATTTGTTGATATCTGCTATACGAGCAGCCAAACCATCGATTGAAGATGCGGGGATTTCAACACCTGATTTTTTAGCTTCTTCAGTAAGTACTAACCTAGCCATACCCATTGCATAATCATGAACGGTAGATGCATCAGTTAGACCAGTTTGTTTAAGAATATCTCGGTATTTGTTTTCGTAGTAAGAAGCTCTTTTTTCTGTGTTAGGGAATGGTTTAACATCCATGTCTTGAGGACCTCTAACAAAGAACATTTTTTGTGCAGCCAAATTAGCATCAGCGATTGCTTTACCAAGATTTCTAGCAGCTTGTTTATCTTCATCTATAACACTACCTGATTCGTCATATTCGAGTATTCCATGAAATACCAACATATTTTGACCGTAAGGAACTGTGTTTTGTGTTATAGGAGTGATAACTTCTAGTGAAGCGAATTTCTTACCATTACCAAAGAAAGCTAATTTATCTTTATCAGATAACTTTCCAATAGAGTTTTCTAGATCTTCCATTGCTGCATTATAAGCAATTTCAATATCTCCACGACCAGCAAACATAGAAGCAATACCAGCAGAATCTAGAGCATTTTCTCCGGCATTCTTTAAGTGACCTTTATTTCTTGCTGCAATTAATTTACTATCTTTCCAAGATATTGATATTTGTTGGCCATCAGTTTTTTCTTGAACGAAATTCTCAGGACCAAAGGCTCCTTTAACGGTATCTTGTATCATTGCATGAAGATCTCCCATAGTCAAATCCATATCTTCAAATGGATGTGCTAAGTGACCGTATGCACCACCTTCAAATAAAGGAAGTTGATCTACTAACTCTTGAAGACGAGAACCTTCATTTATCTCATCAACAAAGTCTTTGTACTTTAATAATCTTTTCATGTATTATATATTCATCTCTCGATGGCAAAAAGGCAAAAGCCGCAATTAAGCGGCTATTTCCTTTTTAGTTTTCTTCTCCTTTTTAGGCTTTGCTGCCTTAGGAGTTTCGTCTTTCGTTTTACCGAAATCTCTTACGTTTTCTTTCCACTCAGTTTTTGGACAGAAGCTCCATCCAACTCGTGTAAGATTGTTTCCTTCAGAGTCATTAACTCTCCTGTACTCCATTTCCCCTTTCGGGTTCATTTTCTTTATGGTTTTCATATTTGGATATTTTAATTTTATAGTCTTTTGATTCGGTCTTAATTAAGAGAAATAAATCATTGTCATTGATTTCAGCATACACAATATTAGAGTCATTAGTAACTACTCTTTCGTTTTCCCAGATAGCTACTTTAATATCGTCTCTTTTATTAAGTTTCATTATTTACCGTTTTTTGCTTTAACAAACCATTGACGATTTTGCTCGATTCTAGCTAATTCCGATTGAGGAATATAACCTTTCTCTTTAGCTTTAAGTAGTTTCTTGAAAGTTTGTTCACCTTCTTCTTTACGACCGGAATAGAAACAATTTAGGCAATGTAAATCGTAGATCTTCCATAGATAGGTATTTTTATCGATGAATAGTGTCGCTTTAGGGAATGGTGTCTTACCGGCATATTTCATGGCATGTGAAGAGAAGATATATGAAATATCAAATTCTTTGATTGCCTGATAATGCATAATGATGGGAACTAAGTGTTCACAACGATAGATGTTCATTTTACCTATTCGAAGGTAATCTTCAATGATTTCTGGGGTTGAGTATTTTAATTGAGCTTTAATAGTAGCCGCCATTAAGCCAGAGTAATAAACTTCTTCCCAAAATCCAGTTAGGTTTTCGGCACGTTTATTATACCATTCAAGTGATTTCTTTAGGTTTTCTTCACCACCAGCATCTCGATATGATTGAGCTAGATAGAATAACCAACGAGGGTCTTTTTTAGGATCGTTTGCTACATAATCTTCTAGAATTTTAGCATGACCTTCATATTTAGATTGAATTGATTCAGATGTCCATGAGTTACCGTCAGGGGTAACGAAAACACCAAGACCTGGTACTTCAGCCGAACCAAGTGGTTCATCGCTTATAAGTACTTCGTGTACTGGTCCATACCAATACCATGGCTTGTCGGTTCTAAAGAATTGCATACGATAATAATTCTGATCACCGTATGTTACTTTTACATTTCCACCATCGATTTTAGCTAAGCTCATTTTCAGGTTCATGATATTAAATCCTGGATTGAATGTTAATTGTTCATCGGCATCTATCCAAAATCCAAAATCTGCTTTTCCTTTTACTGCATTTAGAGCGGTATTACGAGCATCTTGGAAGTTAGTCCATGGATGATCTATTACTTCACCAGGTATTCCTTTTTCTTCAAAAAACTTACGGATAATATCTTGAGTTCCGTCAGTAGATCCAGTATCAATTACGCAATAGTAATCAAGTATTGAATGTACTGTGTTGAGCATTCTTTCAATTACTTTGGATTCATTCTTTACAATGATGCTCAATCCAATAGTTGGTAACCCACTAATGGGCGTTTTCATTTTCTGCATTATCTGTTAATTTAGTTTCTATTACTTCGTTTAGGTATTCTTCCTTGCCATCCAATTTACCTTCATGGTAAATGAATAAGGCTATATCCTCGAAAATCTCACGATCACGAGCATCCATATCTAATCGCTCAATGAATTTAAACATTAAGCCGTTAAGATTTTCGGAAAAATTAGGATTGGGAGTTAATTCTCGGTACGACATATTAATTATATGTACTTACTCGTCAATTGAATTATCTTCTTCTTTTTGGAAGTCATCGAAACTTTCAGATAGTTTCTGATTTCTTTTGGATTTGTCATAAGTGCCAAAATCCTGATACGGCAAAGTTGGTTTATCCTGAACTGCTTTAGTTGGATATTCCATTTCTGTACCTTCATAAGGATCGGTTTTAACACCTCTAGCCTTCCAGTAATCGAAGAAGTTTTTCCAGGTAGCACGATAAAAACGAATCTTTTCTAGATCGTTATTCTCGCTACCCGGATTATATTCACCTTGAGTAAGCAGGTTTTCTTTATTTGGTTTCTGCACTTTCGTTTAAGACTTGATTTTCATCGAATGGAGGAATTGCAGTTTCTGGAACAGGATGTCCTGGAGGAATTGGTCCATTCATTCTTTGCGAAGCCTTAGCCATTGCATCTAATAAATCAATAGATTGTTTTACTAAAAATGCATCATCAAGTAATAAAATTCCTCTTGATTGAGCTAATTCTGCGGTTTGAATTAATACTGATATAGCTTCACCAGCATTAGTTACACTTTTCTTTTGTGACATATTTATTGGTTTTAGTAATTATATGATGCTACTTACGCGGTAGTACCAACAAATTTCACCCAATTTGCACCACTGTAAACGAACATATCGTAACCTTGGAAAATGGTTTGACCAGTTCTTCCAGATGCTCCGGTAAATCCTGCATAAGCCGGACACACGTACATTCCCATATAAGTTCCACCAGTAGGACCTAATAGACCATAAGTTCCATTTATTCCAGTTGGTCCTAGAACTAACGAATCGTCACTACGATTGTATGCAGAATCGATAAAATCTGCAAATTTTGATTGAGTTGCAGCAGTTCCTGCAACGAATCCAGTTTTTAATGTATTTCTACTTTCTATAGACATTGTTTTTTATTTATTTTGCGTATAATATTGCAACATCTACCGTATAAGCAGATAAGTTGTTTAAGATTAAGTTGTTTGTTAGTAAGGATTCCGAGTTAAGAGTAAATACATCTTTCATAACATATGTATTGTTTCTTGCTGGACTAGGAGATTCGATATTAAATGGAATAGTAGATCCAACATATCCTCCTTGTTGGTTGATCTGAACTTCGATAGTTTTAGAGGATTCTAATGGACCGGTTGTTCCGGTAGGCCACATAGCCTTCATCATTAGATATTTAGAGTTTAGAGCAACCTCAACTAAAGCTTCAGGAGCCATTTCGATAATGGTAAATTGATAGCTGTCTACTACCTGATACCAACTACAAAATGCTAAATCTGCAGCAGAGAATACATTTTTATTGTTTTTGTATATAGAAGGATTGCAACCAATCCAACGAATAATATGTCTACCATCCGTATCCCAGCAACAAAAACTCTCCTGCAAATCCAAAAATTGCCTTCCGAATTTTGATATTCCATTGACACTACCGTCTGATGATTGTACTTCCATTTAAAATGAGATGTTTTTTATATTTATCTCATTGATTATGCATGCATCTTATTTACTTCTCTAAGCTCTTCTATACTGTTAATAGTTTTGGGCTTTTGAGGAGTATTTGACTCATGAAATTGAATTTCTTCTTTAGGAGGCCACTCTTCTTTATTGTCAACTGATTCTATTGTGATGTTGTGAGGATTCTCTTCGGTAGGTTTTTCATCTAACAAAGCCTCTTGTTTGGCATATGCATGAACATCTTCAACCGCATCATTAGTTGAATTCTCTTGGAATAGATCAGCTAACATTGGTTCTTTTACTTCTGGTTCATCTTCTAAGCCATCCATTAATGTATTATCCCAATCTTTAGTTTCTTCAATCGACATATCATTAGAGATCTTTTCGATTTCCACTTTAACATCTTCTTCTTTGGTAGGTCTGATATAATCAACAAGTGATTTGATAAAGCCTAAAGCAACTAAAGGTAAGATTGCACCGGATATTAATGAGAGTATTCTCTTTTGATAGATAGGTTCTTCTTCAATCAATCCAAATAGCTCTGACCAAGATTGATATTCGGTTAAATGCGTATATGCGTAATACATATTTCCCATCATCTGCATTCCAGTTATGATTAAGAATAACATCCAAACCATAAAACGAGAAGTTTTGTCGAGGATTACAATAGCACCTAATGATGCAGCGGCACCAATTTCAAATGCAATAGCTAACGTAACGGCTAACCAATTTGGATTGCTTAGACGAAAGAAGTCAATAACGTGAATTGTAGAGATAATTGAAACCATGGCATATAAGCCAACGAATATTCCAACGATCGTCCATTTAATTATGTTGTCTCTTTTGTTCATAGATATAAGTCTATTTTCTTTATTTATTCGACGATTGTTTCCATTGTGTGGTCAATACGAACTCTAACACATGTTTGTGGAGCACCTTCGTTCATTAAGAAGTTATTTATGTAACCCATCATATTGGCACTTCCAATTGGATTAGCTGAATGTACATATACGGTAGGGAATACAAATGGGATAGATTTTCTATCAAAACGTGACATTTCTCCGCGACGAGGATTGATTTCGTAAAAATGATTCACTAACCATTTAGTACAATCCATACCGGTTTTCTCGTTGATATTATTGTAATCTAACTTGTAATTAGGAGAAACGTTATTGAAATATTCACTCATAGCACCATCTCCTAAATCATGATCTAGAGAAATTGTTGAAATATTCTCTATTCCCAATTCTTTAACCTTGGCTACAAATTGTTCGTAGTTTCTAACGATAATCCATGAATCTTTGTCTACTGGAGTTCGTACATCATCCAAATATATTCTGTATTGCATCATTTGTTTTTTGTTTTGCTCGATTTGACAACCTAGTAACTCTAACTTTAAAAGTTCTTTTGAAACACTTGAATCTCTTTGAGAAGGTAATCTCGTGTTCTAGCTCAAGACCTTTATTCATATTCATTATAATAGGTAGCTTATATTGTTTAGCTATACTAAATAATTTATTCAAAGCACTTGGATGATGTGATTTCCATTTACAATCACGTAAAACTGCTAATTTTTGTCGAATTTGTGTTTCTTCATCATTCAAATAGAAGTGTTTTTCAGAAACATCATAATCATTAACTACTCTCTCTATCTCCAAGAATAGAAAGTCCTCTAATCTAATACTTTTGGTAACTTTCATTTTTTGATGTATATCTTTTATATGCAAAAAGGAGACCTTTTGGATCTCCTAGTTATTAACAAAAAAGAACCGATTGCTCGGTTCTTTTGATTATTTAGAAAGTTTTTCAATCTCTTTATCGATTTCTGCTTGACGATTAACATCTAACATTTTACGATCAGTTGATTGTATCATTCTCTTTTCGGCTTTAAGTCCTTCGATTTGAAGTTCTTTTTTACTAGCGGTTGTTGATTGTAATGAATCAATCTTGGTTGTTAAAGCATCCAAACGTTTGTTTGTAACTTTATTAGGGTTTCCGCAAGTATTAAAGAAAATTAAGACTAATAAAACGAGAAATACTTTTCTGTAATGCTTGTCGATAAGTTCGTTAATTTTGTTCATTGTCTTTAGGTTTTACTTTTTTATTAGGTCTAGGTGCTTGTTGAGGAGTTTTTGCATTGTAATAATCATCAGTATAGCAATCACATATACGACCACTACTTCCACATTTAGGACACTTAGTAACTATAGATGGATCTATAGGTGGATTTTCTGGATCCGCCTGTTCGATCTCATGAGTTTTAGGTTTTTTACCTTCTTGTATAAATTGAAAGAATTTTTTAAACATTTAGATGTTCTTTCTATTATATATTTGGGCGTTGATTAGGGTCAAATGAATTTACCAAAGATTCAACACTAATTCCTTTTTCCGCTGCAGTTAATTCTAGAGCGATATCTTTCAATGTTTGACGATCTACATTGATTTCTTGCATAGGTAATGCAAATTGATCGCAAATTGAACGGAATTTGATAGCGGCATCAACACCAGTACCAACATAATTTTTCAAGAAGTGGAAGATTGCTTCAATGATAGGTGCATCTGCGGATGATTCGATTTTATCCCCTTTAACCATTTCACTTAATTGGTTAAACGTTTCTGCTACTGCATAAGATTCATAACCTTTCCATTGAAATGATGGATAGAATTCGTTTAACAATGCATTAGTTTGATCTTTGTCTAATAAGATAGCATACTTTTTAGTATCTACAACTTGTTTCATTGCATCAAATTTTTCAGATAATTCTGCAACTTTTACTTGATCGATTGCACCATTTTTAGTTTGTTCCTGAGTTGGAACGTCGTTTGCTTTAACTACTTTCATTTTTAATTTGTTTGTTTTATTTTATATGATTATTTAATACTAAGAGTTTACAATATTTGATATAATTGAACAAATAAATTCAATATCTTCTCTATTCAAACCTTGATGATTTGGTAAATAGAATCCATATCCATCTATATTAACACAATTGAAGAAGAAATCGTTTCGATCTCCATATTTCATTTTCCAAAATGGTTTATTAGCCATATTTCCGGCGATCAAAGGACGAACTTCAATGTGATTTTCTTTAAGGGCAGATATAATTTCTTCTCGCTTTTCATGTACCATTGGATATGCAAAGTTTGAGATAAAAGAATCTTCACGATATACAATATCTAATTCATTGATTCCAGATAACAATTCTTGATAGATCTTAAAGTTATCTGAACGAATCTCTGAGAATTTATCAATCTTTTGTATTTGGCGTAAACCAATGAAGGCTTGTAAATCAGTTGATCTAAGATTATATCCTGGATAATAGAAGGTATACATCGAATCAAATTCAGATATATCATGTAAATCTCGATATTCCTTTTTTGTTTTATCGTTCCAATCGCGATCCCAACCATGTGATCTCATTGATCGAATTATCGTATTTAGTTCTTCATTGTTGGTACAAATTAAACCTCCTTCAATAGTTGAGATGTGATGTCCGTAATAAAGAGAGAATAATGATATGTCACCGAATGTTCCTAATTTATTTCCTTTGTAAGAAGATCCCATACTTTCGCACACATCTTCAATTAGATAGACACCATATTTTTTACAAAGTTTAACGATGGAATTCATATCTGGTACTAAACCAAGAACAGAAACTAAAATCATTACTGATGGATTTTCTTCTTTGAATATCTCTTCTAAATCATTAAGGTCTAATGAAAGGTCTTCATAATTACAATCGCATAGAATAGGATCCATTCCTAATTGCATAACAGAACTAACATCGGTTAGCCAACTTAATGCAGGAACTACGACTTTTTCATTTCTTAAACGATTAGTTTCTTTAAGAGCGGCAAGCGCTAAAAGAATTGCAGATGAACCAGAATTTACGTAGGTTGTATGTTTTACGCCTAACCATTCTGACCAATCTTTTTCGAACTCAATTGTTAAAGGACCTTTTGTTAATTGAGGGGTTTCTGATTGTAACATCCAATCAGAAAGAGCCTTTAGGTCTTTTTTATCAATTGTGTCAGATACTAACTTAATTGGTTTTTGCATAAGTTTGATATATTTGTTTTATCCCATCACCTAAAGAGGTGAATTTAAAGTCTGGGAAATGTTTACGTAATTTTTGTATAGAAACGTCTTTTCTATATTGACCATTTGGTTTGGTTATATCGTATTTTATTTTTATATGATCGGCGCCTAAAGAAGTTCTAGCAATATGTGCCATTTCATCAATCGAAAGATTTTCTTCCGTTGCCACATTCATAGATTCTGTTATTTCTCTTTTGATACATTCATATATGATGGTAGCTAAATCATGAGAATGCATAAATTGTCGAAGAGGAGTACCATCTCCAAATAGAGTTACTTCATCTTGATTTTGATCTTTAGCATCTGAGATTTTCTTAATTAATGCAGAAATAAAATGAGCTCGTTGATTATCGAATTTATCATGTTCTCCGTACAAATTACAAGGGATTAGATATTGATATTCTAGACCATATTGTTTATTGATGGCATCTATATGCGAAGCCATACAACGCTTAGATATACCATATCCAAAATTTGTTGGTGCAGGTGGACCATCATGTAGTTGTTCTTCTGACATAGGATATGATTCAACTTTATCAGGGTATGCACAAGTTGAGAGAATTCCAATTAATCTCCTTACTCCAAAATTACGAGAAGCCGATACGATGTTCGTATTCATTAGTAAATTGTCTTCGGTATATTCGGCAGGTTTTTCAATGTTATCTACAATTCCTCCAACCTTTGCAGCTAAATGAATTACAATATCCGGTTTAGTATGTAGGAATAAGCTAAATACATCTTGAGAATCTCTAAGATCATATACTTTAGAAGGAACTCTAATTACTGAATATAATCCTTCATCTTCTATTAATTTAATAAGGTCTTTACCAACCATTCCGTTAGATCCGGTTATAAGAATTTTCTTCATTTGTTTAGTATATTTTGGTGTATGTAATCTTCAGCAATTAGGTAGGTTTGTGCAATTTCAAAATTTCTTTGTATTGCCTCTTTCATCGTTTCATATTTCTCAGGCGTAACGGAATTTATTGCATCAATGATTTGTTGTTCATTATAGCAAAGAATCATTCCTTCACGATCGAAAATATCTTCAATTAAAGGATTTCCCCAATAGATAGGAACCGTTCCACTTCGAAAACAATCAATTAGCTTTTCAGTAAACCAACCGGCAATATTAGTATTCTCAATAACTACATGGAATCGAAAATCTTTAAGAAGATCTAGTTTATAATCAACTGGTGTATAACCTCTTCCTCGAACAGTTAATTTATCTCGAGTTGCTGCAATAACCGAATGTCGTAAACGATGTCCAATAGTCATTTGTTTATTCGACGCAATGATGGATGTCATTTCACTTTTATCATATACTCTTTGATCTTCTGGTTTTATCCAACATCCACCAAACGGAACCCATTGAGCATCAACCCCTCGATTTTGCATTTCCATTACGAAATCTAAGTTATGAGAAAGAACTAGATCAAAATAACGAGTCATGCGAATAAATTCATATGAATGTGGATGGACGTCCACTGGCTCTAAAAGCCATGCAATCTTTTTACAATGTCCATTTGAAAAGGATTCTCTATGTACTAACTCTAAAGCAGAGTCGGTATAGAATACTACTTTATCTTCAGCGGTTATAGGTCCTCGATCCCATTCTATGAATTGAGAATCTTGAAAATCTGTGCTGTACTTTGCATGAGCAAAGGCATAATCTCTTATCTTAATTTTGTCCATCTTTCTGGTATAATATCTTGTTGATCTTGAGGTCCTTCTGGACCAAACCATTTTTCTGGTGCAATGATTAGCTTATTAGGTTTTTCACCTAACCAAGCTGCCCACCAAGAAAATGTTGAATTTGTTATAATATTTGCATCACATAAAGACATAAGTATTAGATCTTCCCAATCTTCAAATCCTTCAATGAAGGTAAATTCATTCCCAATGAAGTGGTTTTTACACCATTGAATATCATCGGAAAATATCAAGAAGGTAACATTCGGATGTTTTTCTTTTACTAGTGAAATAGCCGTATCATAATACTCGGTCGGTGATTGTGTATGTTTGTTTGGGTATTTTAGGTAATCTCCTCGTCTAACATGTATTGAACATGTACATTCAATTTGAGAGAGGTGTTCTCTTAATTGATTTTCTGTATCTTTACACTTAAACAATTCTCGAATATCTTCAGCATATTTATTGAAGTATTTTTCGCTTTGAAAATATCCACTCAAATATAAATCATCAGCTACAGGAATTGGATCGTAACTAAATCCCCTTTCGTTGAAGATGTATTTTGGAATAGGAGTTCCAAATTTTACTTTACGGAAGAGGTTGTTTAGGTAATTATTGATGTGTCTTTGGGATTGTCCGGTTCGACTTAAATCAAATACTGCATCGGTTCGTAAATCTTTTGCAATAGAATATGCAGTGGATATCTGAAACATGTAATTACCAAGTCCACCCATTAAAGATGTAGTTATCATAACGTGTTTTGTATTTTGTTTAGGAAATCAAGTACTCTAGAATTGAAGTTCTGTGAAAGTGATTTTGGCGAAAGCCTTAAGAATATTAAAGGAATTGGAAGATTATGCATAACTAGATTGTTTCGCAAAGATCTACACCAAAGTTCGTAATCTTCAGGCAATCCTCTTAGCGATTCATCATATCCACCAATTTCCTGAATTTTAGATTTTCTATAAACCACAGTCGGATGATTAATAAACCAATGGGATCCTTTAGCATTTTCTCTATTAATTACCGGTGGATGGTTTACTGGATTTGGATCGTAACCCCATTGATCTCCATCCTTTATCAAGTAGAAAAGACCACCACCAAGAATATCAACCGTAGGATTTTCTTTTAGATATTCCATTTGAATTGTAATACGTTCAGGTAACATAATATCATCGGCATCCATTCTAAAAACCCATTCGGATTTAGAGTAATACAAACCAACATTAAGAGCACCGGAAATACCGCGATTTTCTTCTAATCGATAATACTCTATTCGAGTATCAGAATCTTCTAGATCTTGACAGGTTTTTTGTACTTCCGGATCGGTTGAACAATCATCAATAAGTAGAATCTGTAGATCTTTATATGTTTGTGTTTTAATAGATTCGACAGCTAAGTTAAGCCATTCAATAGGGGTGTTGTAAATAGGAACAATTACAGATACTATCATAATTCGTTATAAAAGTTAGGGTTAGATCCAAATTCTTGAGTACTACCCCATAGTTGCTTGGAATAAGATTTTTTATCACCAGTATATTTGACGCCTGAATAATGTTCAGGAATAAACACAAACGAAGGATAAACTGAAATGGGATATTGATGTTTGATGATATTAGTTGTAAAGAAAAGAGGACCGGTGTTTTGCCAAGCTAAACGATTGGTATATTTCTGTGAAACTGAAGTTGTTTTGTATAATTCATCAATAAGAATTTTCATAAATGCATTATCTTTGGTGGCACCAATATAACCATTTGCCACTAGATTAGGTCTGGCTTGTTCGTTTTCAAAACCAGCAAAACAATCATTTTCAAAGAAAAAATCATCTAGTGTATTAGTGCAAATAGAATCAGCATCACAAAAGAATCCACCATAACGATGTAAAATTTCATATCGCCAAACGTCTGCTTTACCAGCCCATTCTTCAATTTCGTTATAATGACGTATGTTTTTCATTTTGAAATCTTCAACGTCTTTATCTGTCCATAGTATATGTTTCCAACCATCTTTTTCTGGATGAAAATCTCGCCATGTTTGTATTAGCTTTTCTGGACATTTCTTGGGACCGATCCAGATTTGATGTATAATTTTAGGTATAGCCATATTCTATTATATGTTAGTTTTGAGGGAATTTCTCATGATAACCTTTAACTAACTTCATAAATTCACCAAAGTAAAATTTCATATCTGATTGAGTTAGAGTAAAAGTTTGTAGTTCTCCAGTTTCACAAGATATCCATATTTCACACTCATCAATTATGATTCCGTGTCTATCATATAGAGCGACCGCATAGGCAGATACTTGCATTTTATAACCTAGAATCCACTCATCTCTTTTAGGTTTCTTAGATGTTTTATAATCTACAACTTTTTTCTTTTGATCTTTGTATCTAACGGCTAAGTCCATTCTGCCGGCATAGCCACCTCCGCGAGTAGACCATAGAGCTTCTTCTTGAAAGAGTACTCCATCAATTTGATTAAAAAAGTCTGATTGATAAAAGTTGAAGAATAGATTTTTCCCAATCTCGAATTCTTCTTCAGTGAAATCGTTTTCGGCTACTGCCTTTTTGAACGATTCTTGTAGTGCATTTTCTACTGGTATAACGAATAGATTATCAACATAATTCTCTAGAACTGCATGCATAAAGGTTCCTCGATTGGCAGCCTTTTTCGCTATTTTTTCTGCTTGTTCTAACCCTACTCGTTTTTGCCATTCTAGCAAACCTGATTTGTCCATCATTTCACCAAGAATGGTTGTAACTGATGGGAGTTTAATTTGTTTTTCTTCGTCTACGATGTAATATCTTCCTGCACCATGATTACCTATTGTAGTCCTCAAAATAATGATATAAAGTGATCTAATGCACCTGAGCCCGAAAGCTTAAGTACGATTCGATCGATTAAAAATAATGTTCCTGAAGTTATGCTTAAATTAAGTAGCCAACGTAAAAATTTCCAAATTGAGAACGATTCAACTGATGGTGATAGAATAACAAGATACGCATATGCATCTTCAATTGGACTAACTTCTGGAAATAGAAGTTCGTTTAATCGAAGTTTCATAAGTAATTCATCAACAGTTCGTAATTTTTCTAGAACATAAGGCCAAGCCATATTACGTTTTTCGTAAGGCCAAAGTTCTTCTGGTAAATTTACGACAGTATACAATCTACCGATTTTGTCTTGTCTAATTTCTAGATCTTGAAAAGTTTTAAGTTCAGCCTGTGTAGCTGGTTCCTTTAATGCTGATCTAACAACCAACCATTGACGTATATCGTCGATTAGTTCTGCTGGCCATGACCAGAAATTAAATATACCCATATTCTTAGATTTCAAGATCGTCAATGTCCTCGTTGCCAAGGGCTTGATGAAAGATTTTTTCCTTTGTTTTGACGATTTCATTTTGTTTAATTAGTTTAGCTTTAAGATCTTTACGCTTAGATTCATCATCTTTTGGAGTTGCAATAAATTCCTTTTGGATATTTTGCATTTCTAATTGAGCTTGATGATAATCTTCGGTGGCTTTTTGAAGTTGACGAGATACTTTCATGTTTGCTTCATCTAGTTTCTTGGTCGTAAAATCTTGTTTATAGTTTTTATATGAAGGAATTTTTTCCATGGTAAGTTGTTTATTATATTTATTCGTCGTTTAGATCAATTGTATAGACTATCGGCTTATATTGAACTTGGTATCGTTCGTTTAGAATTGATGCATTGATGAAGTGGGTTTTACCATTATGACTTTCTCCATGAGCGGAATGAATATGACCACATACATGCAGTTCAACATTTAATCTAGTATGAAGTTCCATTTCGAGCATTTCGCAACCAACGAATTCTCCACTCATTGTCATATCACAACGACCTTTTACCGGTCCATGTGTGATAAGTACTTGAGTATCTTCTGGTATTTGTTTCCAACGTTCTAGAATTTGTGGTCCTCTTTTAAGATTGAAAGCCCAATCATAAAATTCAGGTTGCCAAGGAGAACCCCAGAATTTAACACCCCAAATTTCGATACCTGAATCTTGTAGATATGTAATTTCTGGATAACGATCAAGTATCTCTTTAACTTCTTGAGGTTTAGTTTGGAATCCCCAATCATGATTTCCGGCAATGAAGATTTTGTGAGTATATGATAATTTCGAGAACCACTTACAAAATTCTTCTATTTCGTGTAGATATCCCATTGAACTAATATCTCCGGCATGAACAATAACATCCCCTTCAGGCAACCAATCGATAGGTATTTGTTTGTGTTTATTATGTGTATCAGAGATACAAACAATTTTCATTTCCATGAGATTTTAATTAAATGATTGAAGGTACAGAATCAATAACAAAGATAGCTTATAACCAGTGAAAGCGCCTAAAGCGGAAGGTATAGGAAAAACAATTAGTTTTCCTAAGTCAGTTACATATTTAGGACGATTAACAATTCTACCCATATATGAGTAATAAATCAGATATCCAACTAACACTCCAATATCTATTCGAGTGGAAATGAAGACTACTAATATAGCCCCAAGAAAACCAAAGATGAAGTTATCTCTAAGACCTTCCCATATCTCTTTCGATGTAGCATCTTTCCACTCTTTTATAATCTTGTGGTATTTTGTTCGCTTTGTCATTTTAGTGAATTTATCAATTTATCTTTAATTCCTGATTGCTTGATTCCTTCATTCGATCTTGGAGTTAAAACAAAATGTTCAAGACCATGACCTTGATTATATTCAGGTGACATATTCAAATCATCAACAGCAACCCAATGAGTAATTTCAGGATGAAGTTCAAGATATTTCTCAATTTCTAATATTCGAGCTCGTTCCTTCCATCCTTTCCAATGATATAATCCAGCAGAATCCGGATCGAAATCTTCAAGGTTAGGAGTTATTGCAATAGGTTTCTTAATAATTCCTTGTGATTCATAATACTCACCAAGTTCTTCTAGATTTGCATGTAATTTCCAATCAGAACTTACCACAATTTCAGCACCGGTTTCCTCAATAACTTCGTTAAGAATTTTAACAGCTTTCTTATCGAAATTATCAAATCGAAGTTCTACCGGAACTTCAGAATTCAAAGGCCTAGGATTTTCTTTAGTATAAACCGTCCTTTGCTTTTTAAATCGACCACCCCAATTGTTAGATAAGCAAATTACTCCGTCATTGTCTAAAAATATTACTTTCATATTTATTATATGCTACAACCATTTATCTTTTAAGATCTTATCCCAATAACATGTTTTGGTTGTTTCTCCTTCTATTGTGGTGCTCCATATACACGGAAATTCTTCTCTACATTGAGCAATTCTTTCTTCAATCGATTTAGTTTTGTCGGTGTTTCGTGTATAGAATAACCAACATTCCCAATAGTGATGCATTTCTGGTGCAATAAAAGTAATTGCAATTTGCCATTTGAAAAAAACAAATGACCAAACCGGAGACCATTCAAAACGATAATCGGTATCTGACCATTTCGTTTTCCAACCCATAGGAACAAAATCAAATCCAATTTTTTTAGGAATCGCTTTGCGATATCGTCTATATGAGTTATACCAAGTATCAAAAGATTGTGTTATCTTTTTACGATCATTCATCGAATCAATCGTTGCTTTAACCGCATCATCATGAGTATACCTAACCCATCTTCGAGGAAAGAAGTAAGGAGTACCAATAGCAACCTTTCCTATATACAAACGAGGTTTTGGTGATCGGAATGGTGAGTTGTACGCTCCTAAAAATTCAAAGTTCTCGAAGAAGTACTTCAATTGGTTTCTTAATTTCATGATTTGTTTCCTTTTGTTATTTCTATAAGTTGATTCCAAATCCCTTCAGAATGTTCACCCCAATACATATCGCAACTAAATTTACCTTCGTTTAATTCTCCAGGAGCTTTAGTAAACCATGATTGACGGAAACCTGATTCAGCATTGAAACGATAACAATCATCTTTTATAGGACAATCGGTACCTGGGCATTTTGTTATATCTGACATATTATTTGTTTATCTTTGTATATCAATATCTAATTCATCGATTAATTCAACGAATACAATATCGGATTCTAATTCAGCAGTTTCCTCAACCAAAAGAAGAGCTTCATAATCTAATGTTTGTATTTGTAGCTCACCTAAAACGAAATCAATCAAATTGTTTTTTAGTTTGAATTTGATGGTTGTTCGTTCTCCTTGAATTTCTTTTAGACGATCAAGGATTTGTTCAGAACGAACATTTATTCGATCTAATTCAATATCAATATTTTTCATATTAGTCTAACGAAGTTAAGCTTAAAAAATGTTGATATACTTCTGGTATATGTTTCTTGTAATAAGGTTGATTTTCCTTACACCAAGTTTTAAGTTCGTCTTTGGTTTTGAAAGGTTTAATATGAGATCTATTAGTGATTATCATATTAAACACAGGTTGTAATTCATCAATAAAAGATTGAACCGTCCAACCTTCCCAAATGTGTCTGTCATTTTTCATGTTATATTAATTTAAGTTCAAAACGATCTTTCATCATTTGCAATTTATCTTCTGGTACTCCATGTGCATTAACTCCACCATGACGATTCTCGACGATTAAAGAGAATACTCGATAACCCCATTGATCTGCCATTTTTGTATATGCTTCCATTTCCCATTCTTGAGTAAAGGTATTAGAAACCACGATGGTTTCATTAGCACCAGTAGTATGGTTAAGTGTCATTGCGGCGTTAACTGAATTTTGGCACCATGCATGAGCATCTCTTAATTTAGAAGCATCAAAGTTGTAATTTGAATTCTCATCCATAAAGTACATATCAGCTTCAAAGTGACTAGCACCTTCAAATGTTTTAGCTAATGTTGATTTTCCAGCACCTGGTAATCCGCGAAGTAAGATTAGTTTTTTCATATTTTTTATATGTTATTTTTGTTCGTGATGATCTTTTGGTAAACGCAAAGAAGCAATTGGTTGTTTCTTCATTATGTTTACGATTTCTTGTAATGAGTATACTGCCATGTTATTTCCATCAACACCAACATCCATTGCTTTTCCATCGCCTATTTTTAGATGAGACGGAAGGTGAACGTGACCATGTAGATGTATTACACCCATTGCCATATCGTGCCAAGATCCAAGAGGATAATGACAAAGTACGAAGTTGTGTTTATCTACGCTATTTGCGGTTCGATTAATATTGATTTGAAATTTCAAGTATTGATTAACCGAAGCAAATAAATCCTGAACATCATCTACATTGTGTTCGATGTGATGGTCATGATTACCTAAAATCAAGTGAATGTTTTTGCAAACAATACGATTACGGAATTCAGTAATAGATTCGAATCCACCAAATGACCAATCACCAAGATGAAATAGAATATCATTTTCCATTACCTTTGAGTTGATTTGGTTAACGATTTCCTCGTTCATCTTTTGCAGATTTGCAAAATCTCGAGTTCCTCTTCCAGATTCCCATGTACTTACACCTCGACAAATGTTTTTGTGATTGTAATGTGTATCTGAAGTAAACCAAACGTTTACGCCTTTTGGAATTTCTAATTTCATATTTTTATTTTATAAGTTCGTAGTAACCAGTTTGTTTATTGTATTGCGTTCGGTAAGTTTCTTTGAAACCGCATTTGATATCCCAATAGAAACGAAGTAAACGATTGTACGTCCAGAATTTTTCTCTGGACTTTGTTTTTTCGTTGTTATTGAAACTTCCTGGTTTATGAGAAAATTCAGTTTCTAATGCTTTGATAACATCTTGTCGAGTATTGAACGTATTAGACATATTATAGAGATTTGATATTACGAATTTTGATTGCTAATTCATTTGCTTGTTTGTTTAATTCAACATATGTTGAATATTCAACATTAAATGGATTTTTGAATGCAGAGAATAACATATCAATGTTACCAGAAGCAGCTCCACCTATGTTTATATCGATCCATTGACAAAATTCAAATAATGTTTTTGAGTCTTTTACGCGGATTTGTTCTTCAACGAAGTAATAACCTTCGGTAAATGTACCGGTTGTTGAAGCGCCTTGAAGTAAAAGAGTTTTTGCGTAAATAGGTAAATTTTTCATATGTTTATTATTTAATTTGATATAACAAATATAAAACAAAAACCCGAGATTAAAAAATCTCGGGTCAAAAAGTTATTAACAATTTTTGGTAGTTTATTAACAATAGGGTACTTATTGTAAGATAATCTATATAATAGTTATTCTTTCTATTAAGGTCATTAGATGAACCGAGAAGTACATCTAATGATTAAGTATGTACTTCTAATTATCAATCCCACCATTTTCGGATGTTTTCGTTCATAATTTTGAAGAGTAGAGTTTGTGCACGTTTTTGATTTTCATCACCAATCCACATTGCAATAGTTTTATCTGATTTCTCGCTATAATACCATTTAGTATTTGGATCTAATGCTCGTTTATATTGACGAGGATATTTAGCAAAATACTCGGGATATCGATTAGAGATTTCATCTATGTGCATTTCAGAATAACCTGGTTTATCTTCGCAAGGTTCAAATCTAAAATTAGATTCGTGATAGTCCATATATTCACCGTCATAAAATTCATCTTGAACTTTATCAATTAGCCTAACGCAAGTCATCATAATTTCAGCATCACGTTTTGCAGTGGTATGTCGATCGTGACCGCCAATATATTTGGCTTGATTAGCTAACTTGAATTTAAGAATTTCAAATATGTAACTACTATCCCAATCCTGATCTTTCCAAATAATTGGCATCCAACGAATAACATTCTTTATGGATCTATATACGTAGCGGATTCTCCATCCTACATTTTGCCATAACCAATCATTGATATTACTCAATAAATCTTTTATTCGTTTTGGGTTCTTCTTTTGATCGAATTCATCTAAATCAAAATCAATCTTTAGTTGGTGCGGTGTTTTCATTTTCTAACAATTTAGTTATTCTCATACGCCCTTTCTCTCCAATAGGAATAGGATTTCCTTCTTCGTCGATATGGACAAATTTAATTTGTGTTTTAAGAACTAGAGTTTGCTTTCCGGTATAAACATTGTGTGCTCTAGCTTCAAGATACATGGTGATAGAAGTAAATCCTAATTCACTAGGCTTGCCGTAAATTTTCACCAAATTACCTTCTTTCGCTGGACGTTCAAAATAACATTTATCAATACTTACGGTAACCATTCTTGGAGAATCACACAATTGCATGGCAAATCCGGCAGCCGCTGCATCAATCCAAGCAAGAAGTTTTCCGCCGAATAGATTTCCATGGAAACCTAAATCAGATTTCTTAATTGGATGTGTGTTAAGTAATTCCATTATTTGCTTCTATTAGGTATCATCATAGATTCTTGATATGAATCCTCTTTAAGAATTTCATCTGCTTTATACGAGCCATAAATCCAGCCTGCAATTCCCGATAGAATCATAAGAATTCCACCAATAATAAATAATCTTTTCATGGGGTTTGTTTTAGTTCAATTATAAATTATATGAACTTTTCAATAAAACGGTTACTTCTTCGGAGTTCGATAAAGAATGATGTTATTCATGGCATTAAGGAATAACCAATCTTCAACATCGGATAGCTTACATAGGAAATCATATTCTCTTTGATAACAAACTGCCTCTTCTTCGTTAATAGAGTAACGTATCTTGTTATTGTATATAAAAAGATGATAGGATTCATGAACCAAAACCGCAGCAATATTATTGATTGAATTTAGGTTCATGTCTTTAGTGGTTATTGCAATCGTATAAGGAGGTTTTGTAGTTGAGTACTTACCAATAATAAATTCAACATCTTTACAATTCTCAATCAGAATTTGATACGATATGGTATCTGTCTTCTTTATTAATTCAATTGCCGAATCAACTTTAGCCTTCCATCTATCACCAACATCTTGAACTGTAATTTGTCCAAATGTTAATGTAGGTAAAAGAAGAAGAAAGAAGATTAAGGCATTTGTGATACGCATGATACTAGTGCTTTTTTTATTGCATTGGATATTGTCATTTTAGAGAATGGCATTTGACCTTCTGCAACCTCTAACATTATAGTTCTAATTTCAGTATCGGATTCTCCGTATGCTTCATATTTTGAACCGTTATAATAAATACGAATCCCAACTTGTGTTATCTGATTAGTCTTTTCAACACCAACTATTCTAATTGTAGTTCTAGGCAAACCGAAGAAGAACACCTCAATATCTACATCCGGCGATGATGCATTGATGCAGTATTTTTCAGATAGAATATCTTCAGCCATTTGTTTGATACCGAAACGAATATCTCGATTTCCCATTTCCTTAAATTTGGCGGTTGAGTATATCGAATCCACATGAACACATGGATTGATTTGTCCAAATGATAGGATTGGCAAAAGTAGTAATAAAAGAAGTAGTTTTTTCATGATATTTAATATGTTACTTGTCCAGCATAACCTGGAGCTATTAGATAATAATTTGTAGATCCGCCACTCACTGGAGTAGATATCGTAAAAGAACTTACTCCTGGATATGTTGCCTTTAAATTAGTTGTTCCAGAATTAAGTGCATTAAATTGAGCAATCGTATATAGAGCAGATCTTTGAGATCCTATCCAACTGGCAAATATTCCATTTTTCTTTCCACTCACATAGTATGCATCGGATACTGTTATATTTCCATCGTTATTCACATCGAACATATTCCAATGTAAAGATTTCTTGGTAGTACTACCTAATACAATATTTCCTATTGAACTTAAATCCGAAGTTTGATGAATAGTTACAGGAGTAGGTGCATCAATTTGTATATACCATTCAACTGATGGATTTGATGCCTGAGAAAATGAATAGAATCCTGATGAATTCGTATAAACTGTTTGATGTAAAACCCATGAAGTAAATCCAACAACATAATCAAATTCAATCACATAAGGAAGAGACATATTCGGAAGATCATTCCATTTTCCACCACCAACAAATTGAGCATAGTCTTCGGTTCCTGCATCATTAGGTTCTCCGGGATTCCAATTTGTATATTGGTTTGTTCGATAACGGTATGCATAAAAATTGAAAGTTCTATCAATTTCATCAACGGTAATTGCTCTATCGAAAAATTGAATAAGTCCTAATCTAAAAGAACCATAAGCACCAGATCCCATATGGGTTGCATCACTTAAACCGAATGCAAAATGTTGTTGTCCATTACCACTATGTAAAAAGGCTGCCTGACGAGAAAAGTTAACACTACCAAAACTCACATTATTTAGATATCCTCTCATTGTAGTTCCATCATATGTAATACAAACCATATTCCAGGTATTAAGAGTAATAGCAGTGCTTAATTGAGTAATTCCAGTTCCGTTCCAAAGACCGATTCGAAGAGTATTAGACCCAGTGATTTCTATTATAGATTCATGCCATCCGGATGTAGGACTTGCAATATTTAATTCTGATGCAATAACACCATTTCCTGTAGGATAAATCCATGTAACTACTGATATTGCAGTTGAAGAGAATTTAGAAGCTAAATCGCCGGTAATTGCATATTGATTAGATCCATTAAATGCTAAGTACTTTCCTCCTGTACTAGAGTATGATGGAGTATTATAAAGAGTGGCATTAATACTTGATTTGATATCAGTTAAAGTAGATCCTGATGTATAAGATGAAACATCATAATCCGATGCTAATCCGGAAGTTACTTTACTTTCAGTCCAACGATATCCACCGGCCGGTTCTGAATAAGTATATCCACCAACCTTATCTTGATAATAACCAATCCAACCAGATGGCCAAGTATTGAATAGGAAATTATTTTCCGCTGCATTAGATACGGTAGCTAAGTGACCGTTCATATTTTCACATGCAGTTTTTGCAGCAGTCCAAGTCATACTACTAGTTGATCGGTAATATGAGTGACCGTTATAATTTGTTTGAGATGTGAATCCAGTCAATACTGGAGTTGTTCTCTTATACAACTTTACTGGAACATTTACTGCTCCGGTACCATTTGCGTTATAGATGTAGCCTGAATATGTAAACGTTTGTGCATATGTAGCACATGTTACCAAAACGGCAATTAGTGTGGTGATAAACTTTCTCATAATAAAAATCTAGTACCCATCATTATGGTGTAGTTCAGTGCATTTTCGTTTAGTGCCCAAGCGCCACCACCATTTATGTTTAACTTAAATCTCTTCGTAAGTCCAATGTTAGTTCCAATGATAGGAAGAACTACATGAGGAGATTTTAGTAGTATGTCATTATAATAACTAACATAAGGAGCATAGACATATAGCCCCATTAGTTTAATATCTATTCGTTTTGAAACTTTTAAATCGTACATTACACCGGCAATTGCAGCGGTTCCAACGAAAGCTTCTTCGTATACACTACCAAAGGATCCGGTTAACATGTAAACGGCTTTAAGTTTTTTCTTTTTATCAATGTTCCACATTTGACCTACGGCCAAAGTTCCATATACTGAAGTTTTTCTATCGAATCCTAATGTAAGAGTAGTTGATATCAAATCAATTCTTTTCTTCTTGATATATGCATAGAATGCAGTAACATTAGGTCCTTTAAGAGCGGTTGTATAATCGACTAAAAATCCGTGAGATCTTTGTCCATCCCATCTTAATGATGTATAACCTCCGGTAAATTTACCTCCTTTGCTAACATCAGAATCTTTAAAATTAAATCCAACCAAATCACTACTAGCAAGTATAGTTGGTCTTCTACTTTCGCTCGATGCAGATCCACTTCCAGAATTAGTTGAATTACCTATAGATGCAACCGATCCACCAACTAGGTTCGTTTTGCCGCCTTCTTCGCTTTTTGTTGCTTCACTTCCTCCTTGCTGATTTCCTGTTCCACTTCCTTCAGAAGATCCTCCGGACGAAGATGATCCGCTACTATTTTGGCCGCTCGATCCATTGCCGCTTGAGGTTCCACTCCCACCTTGATTAGCATTGCCGCTATTTGCATTTGTGCTTCCAGACGATGTATTGCCAGTTTGTGTTCCTCCGGTTTGGGTTTGATTTGACCCAGTTGAAGGTTGAGTATTGTTTGTATTACCGCTAGTATTACTAGTCCCACTAGAATTACTATTGGTACTACTGTTGCTACTGTTTCCATTTGTTCCGGTTTGATTTTGTTGAGATCCTACAGGTGACTGAGACGATTGACCTCCTGTCTGAGGTGATTGAGATGAACCTGTATTGTTTGATCCTTGTGTAGTAGAAGATCCTGAGCTTCCAGAAGAAGTTCCTTGATTTCCTGAGGTTCCTGGAGTAGTAGAGCTTCCTCCAGAATTTTGTGTACTTCCTCCAGAGTTAGTATTTGGTGTACCATTTCCTCCTTTTTTATTTTCTTCCTTTTTTCCACTTGCATTTGATACACTACCTACTCCAGATAGAATATTGGTAGCTCCATTCAATGCAGCCAAATCACTAATAGCTGATAATGAATTTACTATACTTAAGAAATTAGTTGCAGTGTTTTGTGCAATATTAATTCCAGTAGGAAGACCTACCACTGATGCACATGGATTGTTGTTACCAAATGAAGAATAGACTCCTTGAGCCCAACTCTCAAAACCACCATTATAGAAATCTGATGGTTGGAATGTGTTTACTTGTCCATAATAAGTTATGGTTATTCCATTTGATGGAACCTGCATAGTTTTTATTACACCAGTACAAGGGTCAGTATACGAGTAATTGAATGTCTGACCGTAACTTGCAATTGTAATAAACAAAAATACAAAAAAGAATATGAATTTTCTAACATACATTTACGATTTGAAAATTCCTTTTTTTATCATTCTTGCAACGATTCTAGAAGATGCCGTTTCAAGAGATTTCTTGGTAGTTATACCAATATGTGATTGATTGAATTTAATATCACTATCGTCAACCCCATCTAAAATAGTAGCAGTCTTAACGGTAGTAGCTTCTCCGAGTCCAGATCCCATAATAATCTCTCCGGTTTCAGCATCTACGAATTTAACTTGTAATCCTAAACGAGTTATCTGAGTAGTCTTGGATTCTCCGTTAATCTTTACAACTTCATCATCGGATACCGAAAAATCATAGACTTCTATATACACAAAGTATTTAGCTAACTTAATCTTTCCTCTACCGTCGATTTTATTTTCAGTAAAGCCTTTATCAGATGCTTTAAATTGTTGAACCATTCGCTCTTTAATTTCAAGTTTATCTTCAGTAAAAACGAAACGATTGGTGTATTCGAGATATTCAAGAACAATATTAGTTACTCCTAATCCAACTCTTTTATCTTTCAATTCAGGATACATTTCGTATAACTCTTCATTGATTCCGATTTTAAGAATCTGAATAGGAATCTTGATTGTGTCTGTATATTCTGGTAAAGCATCGAGTGATTGCTTCTTCTCAAACTCTGCTTGGTATTGCTCAGACTTGACGGTGCCAATCTGAGCAATACTAGTTTGAGCAAAAAATATCAGCATTATAAAAGTTATAAGTGCTTTCATGTTTTTTATTTTTTTATTCTACTGGAGTCTCATCATTAGATGAACTTACGCCTTTCTTTCCAGTTATGTATTTGTCAACTGAAGCAATACCGAATGCACCTAAAGTGATAACCATAAATCCATCAAAAATGAATTCGTTAATCTCAAAAGGCATACCTTTAATTCCGGTGTAAATATCAACTCCAAATGCAATACACATTACTAAAAATGCACAGAATCCAACGATAGATTTTTCATTAATATCATTATCATCCATAAACATTCGCTTAAAGAAGTTTGGTTTGGTGTTTTGTAATTTAGCCATTTTTTTATTTGTTTTTAGTTTACCAAGGAGCATCCTCAGATTCTTTTTTCTTTTCTTCTTTCTTTTCAACAGGTTTCTCTATAACTCTTTCTCTGATGATAGTGTTGGTACCACCATTGTTTTGTTGTTTTTGAGTGTTCTCTTGATTTTGTTGAACGTTAACAATAACAGGAGCTGGAGCAGCCTGTTCAGTTTTAGTTTCTTCTTTATCGTCACTACCGCCATTAAATAAAGTAGTGGTTAACCAAGTTCCTCCAGCAAGTACTGCTGTAGAAATTGTTCCAATAAGAGTTTTCTTTAGACCTGACCAAGTTCCGTCATTGTGATCTTGTGTTTCTTCTGACATTAGTTTTTAATTATTTTAGCAGAGTTTTTTTGATTTTTAGCTTGTAATGAAGCCACATATATTCCTTGAGTAAGATGATTGATATTAGAAGTATAAATGTATTCACCTTCTGGCATATCTCTATCAAGAATTACATGAGATATAACTCCGTTCATACCTACTATATATAACTTAACTGGACCAGTCTGTTTTACACTAAACTCTACCGTGATTTCTCCGGTAGTAGGATTAGGAAAAACTGTCATTTCTCTTTCGTCTAAGATTCCACCAACATTTGCCATTTTAGCAACAATTAGAATTCCATTAGCTGGAGTAATTGTCATGTCTTTAGAATTTGAATTTCCTGAAAATTTTCTAGTTGTATATAAAGGTGATTGATTCCATTCATTTTGAGGTTTAAGAGCCAAAAAACGAAGAGTGAATACTTCATAACCATCAGGTATCATATATGATTTGTTCGCTGATGGGTCATATCCAGACCATTCTACAATACCTCCAGTAGGATTGATAGAAGACATCCAAAACATTGCTTTTGGTGAGTTTTGAACATCTTTGAATTGTAAAAGAGTTTGATCGTATAACATTGAAAGTTGTAAAGCAGAAATATCTTGACCATTTGTATGTACACTAACAGGAAGTTCTACCAGGTTTCCTTCTTTAACTGATAATGAAGGTAATCTAACTTCCATAGAAGATGTAGGAAAGTCATATTCAACTTTCATATCTACTACGTTTTCTTGTTGTGCAGGAGTTCCAGCTGGTGGATTGATTACCACGTCAATTGGGGTTAAACGAGCCATATTATAACCGGTTCCATTTGCATCACCAGGTACACATACATAATAAGTTACACTATCAGGTGCTCCAGGTAGAATATCAAAATAGAAGTTGGTAACTCCGGGGATAGATCCAGTAAAGTTTGTTGATGGTGTTCCGGTAATAGTTGCATATTCAGCAGCGGTAAAGAATTTAACATCTTTAACTGAGTTAGGCCAAGTAGAGAATCTACCAGCGATTCTTCCAAATACTCCATAAGCATCAGTGATCGATATTCCATTAGATCCATTAACATCTCCGGTATAAAAATCGAATCCTGTAGGAGTAGCTCCACCAAGAACCCATTGATTAATTAACTGAGCATCGGCAGTTGAAATAACGTTACCAACAGTCATGGAATCTCCTTGAACTGCTAAACGAACATCATAATATGTTGTATCGATAATTTCTGAGAATGCAAAGTCTCCATTAATGTCTGTTATGTATGTTGCATGAGTTCCCCATGTTCCACCAATCTTAACTTTTTTCTCTAATGCAAGAGTAAGGTTTTTTGCACCAGTACCAGTTACGTTAGTAAATGTACCATGGTAATCAAGTTCTGGACGTAACCAGTTTCCACCATAGCTGTGTAAACTTAAAGTGGTATCTAAACCACTTTGTTCAGCAGCCACTTGAGTGTAAGTAGCAGAACCAGTCCAAGTTAATGCACTGATCGATGGCAAAGCATAGAATGCTGCCGGAGATACGTGGTTAAACGTAAGTTCAAATCTTTCTCCATCGGCTAATGTATATGCAGAACTACTTCCTGTATAAACTAAAGAGATAGTCACATAACCTGCTGTGTTGTTATCTACTGATTGTAAATATAAATTTGTAGTAGATCCTAACAAAGCAACTGATGCTGATGAGAAAGCATTTTTGTCGTAAAATACTCTAAATTGAACACCGGTATATAAAGTAGCCGTTGTATTTTTTAGAGTGATTTTAGCCTGAGAGATTCCTACTGTTGAAGTACCAACTGTATAGTTAGTATCTATTAAAGCCCAAATTCCTGCACTTGGTGCCGGTGGACCGGATTGTGCAAATGTAAGAATCGGAAGAGCTAAAATAATCATCAGTAAAAATGATTTAAGCAATTTCTTCATTTTGTGTTTGTTTTAAGATATGTATCTTAAAAGTGATGAAAAAGATGCTTACTACCAGCGTTGAGTAGAAACATCAATTGTCACCTATCAATGATAAGTGACAATTGAATAAATAGGTATTAATTATTTTTTGGTGAGTTCCTCTTGAATGATTCGTTTACCTCGTGAAATTCGGTTTTTTACGGTATGAAGTGGAATATTTAGCTTGGCAGCGATTTCATCATACTTTAAATCATTGTAGAATTTTTCCACAACCACTTCACGATATTCAATTGGTAAATTATCGACGATTGTACGAAGATAATTAACATGAGCTTTTTCCGCATCTTCATCTTCACGTTTTTCAATAGCATCACGGTGATCTTCGATAGAATCGAATTCTAGTTTATGTAGACGATTGCGATTTTCATCGTTATCGAATGCGGATAGAGAAACCGTTCGTTGAACTTTTTTAGCTCGAAGATAACCACAAGCATGTGTATATGCAATACGATAAATCCATGTAGAGATATGCCATTTAGGATCGTATTTATCGATTTTGTTATAAACCTCAGACATTACGCTAGAAACAATATGATTAGACATATCGTAATCTTTTACGATTTGAAATACGTAATTTGTTAACCCTGGTTTAAGACGATGATATAAATCGGTGAATACTCGTTCTGATCTAGTTTCTTTAAACTCGATTCCTAATTCCTTTAATGATTCGTTTTTAGCCATAGTCTGTATGATATTTAAGTTTTTATTTTATATTAATAATATAATAAAAGTTTACCAAAAAGTAAAATTTATTGTGGGAAAGTTATTAACAAATTAACGAGTAGCGATTTGATCGTATGTTAATTCGTTGTTGTAATAAGATTGCTTTTCTGGTTCGGAAAGAATCATGTGCGTGGTAACCTCACATTCTAATTCGCGAAATATAGAATCAGACATAATGGTTTTAAGATCAGATGTTTTAAAGTAAACATCATATTCACCCATATGTTTTTCTAGTTTATTAGCATTCATACACTCGATTGGGTACATTGCTAAGAATAAACGAACTGGAGTAACTTTCATGTAATTACCAGATTGAAGAGAATTGTTCATATTGTTTTTATTTAATTTGATATTACAAATATAATACTTTTTTTTGGAATAAAAAAATTTTTTTGTGGAAAGTTATTAACAATTTAGTGTTTAGTATAAACCGGCTATATGTTCATTAACTCCATAATCTAGTAGAATATATTTCTTACCATCTATTCCCCAATTTTCTGGATTGTAAAGATCGCAATTATCGAAATCAAATTCCGGCATAGATGCTTTGTTACGTTTAACTACTCTAGTTGGTATTGACGAAATGGTGTTATATTTCTTCTGGCATACGATACCCATACACATCCATTTCAGTTCTGCTAGCGAAGTAATGTCTTTGTACTTGTCCCATATCCGTTTTTCATTAAGTCCTTGAAGATAACCTCTTCTACTTACAGGAATTTTAATAACTACCGTCTTTAGAATAAAGACTATTCTGGTTGAGTATTTAATTCCAGTTATCATAATCTTCTTCGTTAAAAGTATTCAAAATTTCTTCGATATGCTCTTGTCCTGCTTTTGCAAGTTTCATAAATATCATTTGTTCATCTTCAGTTAAATTCATTGGACGACATCCTACGAATTTTAAATCAGGTGACTTTTCATCATGGTCCATGTTTTCCCAAGATGCAAGCATGAAACATGATTCAGGACTTTCAGTGAAGAATGAAAGAGAAATTGAGGTTCTATCTTTTTGAAGAAAATCTCCACCAAATGAGATTACCCAACCATCGTTTAGGTAATCTTGAAGTTTGCCATAATAACCATTAGGCTCCCATTTAAGAATTTCAAAGAATGAATATCTAGGAATATCTAGATGAGATTGAACAGGATATTTCTTTCCGTCTTTATCTGTCCAATAGTTGGTTACTGAAATGTTACCTTCTCGAATTTGAAAAGGCTTCCATTTAATCTTTTCGTAATTTCGTAATTTTCCCATTTTATATCAACGTATTAAGTTTATCTTCATCTTCAATTATCAAGAATGGAACACCATCTTTTGTTTGCTGGAATCTTCCACATTCAGCAATCGCCTTTACGAATTCTTCTCCTCTTGTGTTAGCTAGTAATTGAAGAGTTTGTATCATGTAAATTATCATATTAAAAAATTTGAGAGTGTGCATGTTCAGAAATAAAGCTACCGTCTTCGTTAAGAATTTCTAGTTCTTCGTCGGTCATTTCACGATTTCCATAATCGGCAGATTCGATGTAAGCATCGCAAAAATCTGGAAAATCTTCCATATCGATTCCACCTACGAATACGTTTGAGATTTTGCTGTAGTCTAATTTAATTGATTCCATAATTGTTTTTTATTTAATTTGATATTACAAATATAATAAAAAAATCCGAAATTAAAAAATCTCGGATTGGAAAGTTATTAACAATTTAAAACATAGAGGCCTCACTCTCTAATTAGTCAATTTTAGTTCCGCAATTAGGGCAGAATTTCCATGTTTGTTTTTTCATTCGAGTTCCACATCCGGTACAATATGTACGAATTTCAGAAACCTCAATCGGTTTGGCTGACGAAGGGAGTAATTTAATAGCCAATAACTCAGAATAGAATACGTTATAACTTCCATTATCCGTTTCAAATTTCTGTTTAGTAGATCCACCCTTTTCTATTCTTCCAGTCTCTATTTTAGAGCTGACATTCATTAGATTACTTCCATTGCTAGTGTTTGATAAACTACCGGCAATCGGCATGTTTGTGTTAATTGAATCAAAGTTGTTTGTGTTAATTGAGGTGAAGGTAACGTCATTTGTGTAATTGATATTGCCGGAATGGCTATAATAAATTCCATTTCCGGTGTTACCTAGTAGAGAAGATCCGCTAGATACCCAATAAGGTTTACCAATAAAATTAGAAACTTCATAATAAAACTCAATTTCTATAGATCCATTGTTTTCAATAGCCTTCTTTGCAACTTCATTATCAGATTCAATATCATAAGTCTCGAATAAGAAACTGTTATTTGAATCTAGGTAGCGAGAAAGAAATACTCTTTGACCCGGTTTAATTACCAATCCTGAATTAGAGATGTAGCTGCCATTCATTTTAATCTTAGCTAAAACTGAATGTGCATGAGGATTGAATAGTTCTATCTCAAAATTTGAAGAGTCTTTAAGATAGTAATTGTTTGAATACGACTTAAGTCGGCTTCGATTCATTGCGATGTGTGCTTCACACTTCGCTGCTGTTGTGTTAATTGTGTACATTTTTTACCTTTGTTTTTGTTGTTAATCTTTTTGTAGCCGGATAGACTACTCTAAGGTTGATTAAACCCAAGACAAACAAGAGTGAGGCTCTATGTTTATATTTTATAATTCTTGTACCGAAGCCATCATTTGAGTAACTTCAGTTTCTGTTAAATCGTATTGATCTGGAACTGATGTGCTAGGGTCTAAAAGACCATTCGAACTAAGAACCGCTCCGCAATAATTTCCTGATGTACCACCAATAGTCCACGGAGTTTTAAAGACATATATACCATATCCATTAGTGAATTGAAGTCGAGCTTGTGTTCCTTGTCCATCTAAATAAGATGTAAATGTTAGATCTGCAAACGTTTTCATTTTTTACTATGTTTTGTTATTTTAACGATATCTAGAATAGTATCAAGATCAACCGGCTTTAAACCCCAATTCTTACAATTAACATTTATTCGTTGTTCTTCAATATTTGTAGGCGAATCGCCGGCATGGAATTGCATAAATCCATCTTCTTTTCCAGGCCAATCTAACATCGGCCAATGAGTGAATATAAGATTTTGGCTTGGTAGAGTACCAACTTGATTGGTATATAAAGTGTGAACTCCGGTTTTAATTAGAGATATAGTTGAAAGAAATGTATCGTGTTTACCAGCAACAAAATAAATTTTACCATTTAAGAAATTAATAGCAGTCTCAGCTGAAATAGGATCCCATGCAAAATTTCCTAAATGATATACCACATCGGTCTCTTCAACGGTCTCATTCCATAAATCAATCATAGAATCTTCCATATCTTCGGTATTCTCGAATCTTCTTTCAACAGCAGACAGATGTCTGCCGAAGAAAGTATCAGATGTTAAGAATATACGTGGCTTTTTTCTTTTCATACTTATTTTATGCAGTAGGATTAGAAATAGATCTAAATACCTCTTCAATTTTTCTGATTAAAGGATTTCTAACGGTGTCTTCTTCAGTGAAACGAATACAACCAATAGCCGGAACATCAGCAAATTTCTCCATGATTAATTGGAGAGAAGAGTTTCTTTTGTTCTTTAAATCGATTTGACCTTCATCTCCCAAGAATATCATCTTACAATTTTCACCAATACGAGTCATAATAGTTCTCATATTGTCGGGTGTAATGTTTTGACATTCGTCTATAATTACAATACAATTATCTAGGTTAATTCCTCGCATATATGCAAGAGGAAGAACTTCAATTGATTGAGAATCTTTTAAATTTTTGATAACGCTTTTAGGAAGAATCTTCTCAAAGTTATGAAAGAATGAATAAACGAAAGGTTCCATTTTCTCTTCCATAGTTCCTTTTAGGAAACCTATTTCTTCATCTTTAAGAGTTGTAACAGATTTTACAAGAACTATTTTACGATACTTAAATTCTGATTTGAATAACTTAAGAGCTTGGACGCAAGCTAAGAAAGTTTTACCAGTACCAGCTGGACCCGAACATATTACTATCTCTTTGTCTCTAATTAGATCTACGAGAATCTTTTGATTTTCACTTTTTGGTTTAATTTCAATTTTGTACTTTTCAAGAATGGGTTGATTTGGTTGGAAGTGATTGATTATTTCTTGATAATCTTGCTCTTCCTCTTGGTAACTTTTTCTTCTTTTAGCCATGTATTATTTGTTTATGTTTATTTAGCCATGTTATCCTGGCCATTGAGAATTAGTGGCAGGTTTCACCGTAAGAGTTGCACTACTTAATGCAGCAGACATTGCTTGTTGTATCATTGCCGGAGTAATAGATGGGGTTGTAGTTCCTTTAGGATTTCCTTGTGGATTACCTCCTTTAGGATTTACTGGTGGATTTCCGGTTGGAGGAGTATCTCCTACTGGAACACCACCACCTGATGCAGCACCGGCTTCCTTAATTGCGGTAGAAAGAGCTTTACCAAATTCTTCGAATGCTTCTTTAAGTGTATCGTTAATTCTAGCAGCCATGGCTTCTGGACTCTTAGATAGAATTGCCATTGACTTAAACATTGAATCGGTTTTAGTAAGTCTTTCCATATCAAATCCATTAACATGTGTTTTGATATTTTTCATTGCTTTTTCTATACGTTCTACGTTAGATGCAACCTTACCGAGTTGTTCGGCTGGTGCAGCCAGTCTTTCTATTCCTTTAACGAATAGTAACATATATTGAGCTTGTTCAGGAAGAGATTTTTGCTTTTTAGGATCATACATATCCATCACCGATTGATTGAAATTTCTAAATGATTGTAGACCTTTTTCCGCATCAGTTATCTTAGACCATTTTTCATTAACTTCTGCAAATTTACCTATTGCATCGGCCATTGTTGGTACGGCACTGAAAGCGGCATCGAATGTATCTGCATTACTCTCATAGAATTTACCAAATTTGTACATTCCATGTCCTAAAATATTAAGAATTGAATTGATGGTCTGTGCAGCGGATTTCAACATTGCATCTGTAACTTTGATAGGAGTTCCAGGTACTAGTTTAGTATCTTTCCCACTACCAACTGCAGTCATAGGAGTAAATGTTCCGGTTGCGATTTTCATAACCGATTCGGTAACTTTAGAAACCGTATCACCGATTCCTCCAATAGCCGCAACCCCTTTTGTGATATATCCATCACCCCAGAAAGAAGACGAATCATCTTCCATTTTACCAATATCATAGAATCCTCTAGCAACAACCTGGAGAATATCCATAATCGTAGTTGCCGCGTTAGTAAGATCTCTATCCGTAATTTGTAAAGGTTTAGCAGGAACAACTTTAGCATCTTTGGTTCCTGGATTGATTACCTCAAATTGAGGTATTTGACGGTTAGCCATCATCAAAACAGATTCCGTAATATTCTTTAGATTATCACCAACACCAGCAAGTGCTTGAACCCCTTTAGAGATAAATCCACCAGAGAACCAACCACTAGAGTTAGATTCCATTCTACCAACGTCGGCAAAGGCTTTGGCAACAACTCCAATAATTTCGGCAATATTTTCACCGGCAGTAATGAAGTCAGTTTTAGTCATTTTCTTAACTGATTTAGGAACTAATTTAGCATTTTTAGTTCCGGCATTAATAACCTCAAATTCAGTTATTTCTAGATTAGCAAAGGCTTTAACTCCTTTTGCTAAATTAACAAGAGTATCTCCTGATCTAGCTAATGCACTAACACCAGATGATACAAATCCACCACCAAATATTGCATCGTAGAATGGATTTCCGGTAGATTCACCTTTTTCTAATCGACCTACTAAAGCGAATGGTTCAGCAATTGCAGAAATTACTTGAGCCATACCATAGGCAGCTAATTCAAAATCAGATTTCGATAATTTGGTAACTCCTTTAGGAACGATTTTGGCATCTTTAGTTCCGGCACCAACTACCTCATATTCTATAACAGATAGATTAGCGAATGCTTGTATACCTTTTGCTAAAGAAGATAGGGTATTTCCAGCATTAGAAAGTGCCATAATACCAAGCATTAAATCTTGCCAGTTGACATTGATTCCCATTTTCTTCTGACGTTCTTTGTCAGTAACTAATGAAAATGCTCCAACGATACCTCCGATAGCAGCTTCCATATTTGCAGAATCTGTAGGAGTAAATCCAATCTTCTTAAATGCGGCAAGTCCTAAAGATATTGATAATAAAGCAACACCAGCAAGAATCATTGGTGGAACGGTTATGAATAGTAATGCAGCTCTAGCAGCGGCACCGGCAGCAAATTTAATTCCGGCTAAAATACCACCAGGCATAGGTCCTCCAAGGAAACCGTTAATAACAGCACCCATTGCATTTTCTAAAGCGACACCATCCGAAGGTTTCCATCCAATAGCTCGGAAAATACCAAGGCCTATAGTTAAAGGAACTAATGCGGCACCGGCAATAACCATTGCAGCAGATCCTAAAATAACTAGAGGAGACATTAAACCAATAGGAACCATTGACATTCCAATAGTGGTAATTGCATTACCCATATTCACAATCGATTTAGCATCAAGTAATTGCATTGCAGTAGCAATAATCAAGAATCCTACAGAGAATACTACCAATGCAGCACCTAGAACAACTAGAACGGCAGCACCAGCCATAGCAAAACCAGGAATAGGACCAATACCTAAGACGGTTGCAATAAGACCCATTCCAACGATTACTGCACCAATCATTGCAATATTCTCCCAAGAGAGTTGTTTAACGGCAGCACCCATAATAGCTAATCCAACTCCAAATATTATAAAGGCAACAGAAACTTCTGCAAGTGCAAGTGCACCTTTCGAAATTTCGGTAGCGAATTTACCAAAGCCCCACATAGCAAGACCAAGACCTACAATAGTGGCACCTAACATTGCGGTAGATTCCCATGTCATTCCAACTTCTTTATAGAAATATAAACCTAAAGCCAAGAATGCAATACCTAACCCTATAGCGGCAACCGCTAATGCACCTCGTAAGATGTTATCAAAATATTTACCTATTACATAGAATGCTAATGCAAATGCACCAAGAGTAAGTAGAACATAAAGTGAACTCATTACTGGAACTTGAGCAGCGAATGCAATAATAGTTAGACCTAAAATGATAATAGCAATAGATCCAAGAGCAATATTTACAATTCCTTTTCGAACATTCTTTTCACCCATTTCTTTTAGACCCCATGATAGAAGTTTAAAAGTTAATGAAAGGAGTAGAGCACCAACAAGAACAATCGGCATTATAATAGTTAAGGCTAACATAACTAATCCGAATATTAAAATAGATTTTCCAAGCCCTACTAGGGCTTGCATTCCAGCAACCGATTTTGCATCGGCCATACCGGCAGATTTTATTAAGAGCCTAACAGTTAATCCAAATAAAACAGCACCTAACATTGCCGGTACTGCAAGAACGGCATAGAAGGTCAATGCTAAACCAAAGTATAAAACTCCTAAACCTAAAGCCGCAACCGCAGCCATTCCTTTGACAGAATTTTCATCTACTACTCCAGCAGATTTCATTAAGAGTCTAACGGTCAATCCAAATAAAACAGCACCTAACATTGCCGGTACTGCAAGAATTACATATAGAGTCATTGCTAAACCGAAGTATAAAACTCCTAATCCTAAACTGGCAACGGCAGCCATTCCTTTGACAGAATTTTCATCTACTACTCCAGCAGATTTCATCAATAATCTTACAGTCAATCCAAACAAGGTAGCACCGATCATTGCAGTCGGTCCTAATATTGAATACAGAGTCATTGTCAATCCGAATAGAAGAACGCCTTTTCCTAATGTTGAAATAAGATTGGAAATAGCTTCGGCTTTCTTTTCGTCGATTTTTTCTGTTATACTAATTAAACCTTCGGCTATATTACCTAAAAATTCCTTTACCTTTTCACCGGATTTAGGCTTAATTTTGGCAGCGGCTGAAACAAGTTTATTCAAACCGGTTGAAAGTATCTCAAGGTTTTTTCCTAGAACTTTATCTTCTCCAGCACCACCACCCTGAGACCCTAACTTGGTCTCAATTGCCATAAGGATAGAAGTTTGTTTCTTAAGCTCCTGTCCAACATCCACAGTCATTGTGGTGTTCAATTGAGTTAACAAAGTAACTGATTGATCGTATTGCTGTTGCACAGATTGAAGCATCGCTTCCATCTTGGATGTAATGGAAACGATTGCTTCTTGTGCATTTACTTGTCTAGCGCTCAATTATCGTAGGTTATATTTTTAACGAGGAAGGTATTCCAGGGAATGATGATAACGAACTAGGCATTGCCGGTAAACTTCGTTTAGCATCTTTCAACATGGAATTAACATTCATACTGTCAGTCTGTCCTTTTTGAGAATTTTCTTCGGCAGCTTGTTTCTCCTTTAATATATCTATCAAGTTCTGTGTGATATATTCGTACTCATAATACGACATGCCTTCAATTTCTGAAGGCTGTAGTCGCAAATGATATAGTAGATAAGTTTTAGTCTTAAATAAGTTCTCCAGAGATATCTGAAATAACGAAAAGACTTTTGATACCTCCGGGAAAGCTAATGGGAGTGCGCAACTCCGTACCGCACTTTGAGCAATTATGACTTAGCTCTTCTTTTACACCAACTCGAGTCATCTCTGTTAGTTTGCTCATTGTCTGATATTTAGTGGTATCCCAACGCATAAATTCAACTTCCATATTCTTAATAGATGTTTCGGTGAAACCTCTCCATTCTTGAACCATGTAAGGAAGAACTTTAATAAATGATTGATCTAATTTCTTTCCTTCTTGTTGAGTCTTTTGAATGTATTTAGTTACCTCACGCATAATACCAATTGATGGCGGAGACAATTTAATATTACCTGACGATTTAGTTTGTACATTAAAAATACGAGTTTCTGGGTCGTAATATCTCATGATTGTTTCTTCTAATGGAGTTGATTCGAATGCATCATTGCGAATATCAAGGTCATTATCCGTATTACATTCTTTACATGTAACACTAAGCATTAGACGATTTTCTCCTTTTAAGAAGGTTAATTCACGGATAGCCATGATTATGAAAATACGATCTTCTTCTTTAAGATCTTTAAAAGATGCTTGACGGCCTGGTACACGAATTTGCATACATCCATTAAGAATTTCATTTAGTGCTTCATCTACGGAAAATGGATTTTGTTCATCTATCGTAGAGAAGTGTCTAATTTCTTTTACTGCTGCAGCACGAATCATGAAACGAGTTCCTTCTGGATAAAATAACCCTTTAGATGGAAATTGTTCTGCATAAATTTCGTGGTAACCTGGTAGTAATGCCGGTTCTTCAGATCCTCGATCTGCATAATCTCTAGCTTTACCTAATGACGTAGGTTTTTGTTCCTGTTCGTCAATTTGTGTTTCTTGGCGGAATTCGCGATTCTCTAAATCACCCATCCCAACCTCATAATTGTTTTTTTCGCTCATGATTTACTGTTCGTTTTTTGTAGTTTGTTTAGTTTGACTAATAATTTCTTTAACTCGTTCGTTCACAAACGAATTTTGTTCTCCTTCATATTCTCTTATATGATTGTTAATCATTTCTCGAATATAAGCTGATGCCGTCATTAATTGACCTTTCACCGATGAATAATTGATGATAATGTTTTTTAACTTATGGTCATCTGAAGGAGAAAGAAGAACTTGGTATTTTCTATCTTTGTTCTCTTTCATTACCTTGATTTTATTTTATATATTCGAGATCTATAATAAAATAGTATATTAATATAGGAATAATATAATCTAAAAACATCAATCAAATAGAGATATCTCTAAAGACCCGAATTAATTCCATAAGAATTTTCATTAACTAAATATCCACATATCAACAGATGTCATCTTTTGATCCGAGAAGTACATTCAAGTTATATGTTAGGGAATTATCTACAAGCCATCCTAAAAAGGACCCTAAAAAAGCGAGCCTGAAGACTCGCTCTTTGTTGATTTGTTGTTATTTAATGCCAATCATGGAAGATGTTTTGTCACCTAACATGGTTTCTGGTAACTTTCCGTTCCATTTGTTAATCCACTCTAATTGAAGTAGCATTGGCGTAATAGTTTTCTGTTTTAAACTATTTGCTTCGGCTTCAGCTTTTGCGGCAGTTAACATAGCTTGAGCATTACCATTTGCAGTTGCAATCTTAATTTTGGCTTGTGCTTCAGCGGTTTTAACTTCATTTTCTGCTCTTAGTGCAGATTGTACTGCATTGTTTTTAGCTTCAATTGAACGTTTAAAAGTTTCAGGATAAATTAGATTTGATGTAAATTGATTGATAATGAATCCTTCTTTCAATAATTGTCCTTCTAATAATCGACGAACTTCAATTTCAAATACTGCTCGATTAGATATTAATTCATCCGCTGTGTATTTATTAGTTGCCAATCGGAATGCATCATATACCGCGGTCTTTAAAAATCCTTCCTCAATTTCTGGAAGAGATCTACGATATTTGGCAAAGATTGCAGGAACTTTATCACGTTGAACTGAATAATTCATGATTGGTGAAACGCTAAATTCACTACCATCTTTCGAGTTTACGATAAATGAATTATCAACATCTTCAGTTTTCTTGTATTCTTTGTGTTGAATGTAAGTTGGAAATTCATAAATCTTAGTAGATAGAGGATTATAGAATACTACACCAGTACATTCAGTAACATCATCTACACCTTTACCGCTTCCATACAAATTAACTTTTACACCAACATGTCCTGCATCGATTCTTTCACATGATTGAAATAGAATTATCAATGCAATAAATGCACCAATTCCGATTAAAATTTTCTTTACCATTTTTTTGATTTTTAATTGTTTGTTTAATTGTTCTTGTTTTTCTTGTTCTCTTTCTTTTTCTCTTTGGATTTCCCAATGACTTTTTTCTGAGTAGGTTCCCATACTTTTGATTGATTATAATTAGTACTAATTGATTTTGCTCTTTGTATAATAAGCCATAAAGATAAAGCTATCACACCAAACCAAAGAACTGGCCCGATGAAAGCGATATCTGATGGAGTATTCATTAGCTGATAGATTAAATTCGTTGTTGGAATTAATGCGGTTAAGATGGCTACTATAATTAGACCATCCAAGAATAGTTTTTTGTAATTCATTGTTTGATTATTTAGTTTGTAATGATTTTTTAAGAGCCATAAGATCTTGTTTATACCATTCTTCCTTCGTTAACTTTTTGATTTCTTCGATTTCTGCTTTTTTAGATTCAACATCTTTAAGTAGTTCATCGATTTTTTCTTTCGTTAATGAATGAATAGGCATAGATAGTAAATATGTAAATGAACCATCTAACTGATCGAATTTATGTTTAATCAATTCGGCTTCAATTTGCGCTTTTGGAATGTTATTAATTTTTAGTTTACCATCAACAACCATTTTAATAAATCTAGCACGATTTGATAATCTGATTAAGTCTCGTGTATATAAATCAATGTAGTATTGTTTTCTTTTGTCGTAATAACTTAGACGAAAGTTAACAAAGTAATTGATAATTTCATTTACATTCTTGAAGATAATTAGCTTACCATTTTCATCTAGGCAAGTTAGATTTTCGGTTTCAGCTTCAGCCATTTTCAAATAACCTTCAAGACGAGGTTGATGTTGTTTCATTTCTGCTCTACCAATTTTTACGGTATAGCTAATTCCATTTGAACAATTATCATCATAATGACGAATGATTCCTTTTTCCAAAAGACCATTAAGTATATTGTCGTATTTCTCAAGGGTCATTGAAGGTGGAAGTTCAGAGATTTCTACGGTTGTGGTATCTTTCACATCGTAAATTCCACGAAATACAAATGATGATGCACTGCCATCGACTTTTTCAACCTTTCCATTAAAGTCTTTCCACCAAGGCAAAGGTTCTTTATATTTCTTACCATTAACGACCGCAAGACAAGCATCAATTAAATCTATAGGATTTCTATTTAGAATGTTAGTTGCGAAACCAACCGCAATACCAGAAGATCCATTCAATAAAACAGTAGGAATAATAGGTAAGAAGTATTCAGGTTCAATTTCATTTCCTTCTTCCATTCGAGGTGTAAGTAACTCGAAATCTTTATAAAGCAATCTGAAGTTTTTAGATAACTTGGTAGAGATGTAACGAGGAGCACCAGCTTCAGGAGATCGTAAAGAACCAAATTGACCAATCTCTTCAAGAAGAGGTAGGGAGTTCTTAAATGATTGTGCCATACCAATAATTGCAGCATCAAGCGATGCATTACCATGATGATAAAAAGATTCAACCGCAACCTTACCACTTAATTGAAAAATCTTAAATGGTTTTTCTGTTCCATTCTTCCATGCACGGTTTGCTGTAAAAATAATCTTTCTTTGGGTTGGTTTAAATCCATCGATAACGGATGGAATTGCTCGATTCTCTACTACATATTTTGCATAACTTAAATATTCAGTATCGAGATATTCAGTTACTGACTTTACTTTTTGTTCGGCTACTTTCATATATTTACGCTTTTAACAATTTTGCTTTTCTAGGGGCAGAATCTCCACCGAACCATTCGGATAGAGTTTGTTTGAATAGCTTATCACTGCTAATCAATAAGGTATTTGGGTTACGAATGATATCGTTATATTCCACATCTTCAAGAGATGCAAGTCCTTTTTTGTATTCGATAGACCAAGGTTTTGGATCAATTTCATTAAACCATTTATGATAATCACCATTGGTGTAGAAACTCATTGTTTGTTTTCCTTTTTGAGCAACTACAATAGGTGTCATAATTCTAAAAATTCGATTTTCGGTAAATAGTTCTGGCCAAAATTTAGCGAAGAAATTAATTAACAGAGCAGCGATTGCATCACCATCTGGATCAGCATCGGTATATATGTAAATCTTACCATAACGAAGATTTTCAGGTGCTTCACCTAAACGAAGTCCAAGAGAACCCATAAGATCGACTACTTCACGATTCTTAATAACATCAGAAGGTTTTAATTCATTAACATTTAGAAACTTACCTTTGAGTGGAAATGCACCGAATGATTGTGGATCTCTAAATTTACGAACGGCACTTAATGCACTCATTCCTTCGAAGATACCGAGTACACATTTATCACGATCACCTCTAGATTTTGCATCGATTAATTTCTGAATCTTGGTGGTATCTAGATTTTTGTTTAGTTTACGAAGTTGTGCTCTTTCCTCAGCATCTTTTTTACGATCAATCCAATCAAGTAAAGATTTTACAATTTCTGATTGAAAGATACGCATTGCAAGTTTATCTGAAAGGATGTGAGAAGATCCAAAATCTTTAGGTTCTGTAATTAGCTTTTCTTTTGTTTGTGATGAGAATGCCGGATTGAATACCGTTGCATTCACAAACAAAAAGATGTGATTACGAATTTCTGCAGGTTTTACTTCGACTTTGTGTCTTTTCTTGATTAGAACTCGAAGTTTTTCAACCGCTTGATTTAAGATATAATTGATATGAGTTCCACCATCTTTAGTTTCAATGGAATTAACAAAGGAAACAGATTGGAAAGAACCATTTGACGGTGCAAAAGCGAATTCCCAATTTTCTGAAGATTCGAATAAAGCATCATCGACGTATAATTTAACATATTCTAAAAATGATTTGAAACGAAACTTCTCTTTATTGAAAGTTACTCGAAGACCAGGATTTGCAGCAGCAATATCAATTAAACGTTTACGAATCATTTTGATATGTTCGTCACCAATTGATTGCATTCCAAATTGTTCTAGATCTGCGATATAAGATATTTCAGTAAATTTCCTTTCAGAGTTTGTGATTTTAGGTTCTGTTCTTTTACCCATATTGTCGGTAAAAGTCTGAATGAATTGATTTTTACCATCAGCGGTTTTGACGGTAAATTTCTTGGAAAAGATGTTAGTTAATGTAGAACCTACACCATTGGTACCGGCAACTGTACGAGATTGAGTATCATCGAAATTTGAACCAGCACGAAGATTCGAGAAGATTAGTTCGGGAATCCATTGCTTGTGTTCGGTATGTTGAATAACCGGAATTCCACCATTATCCCAAATGGTAACTTCGTTTGTTTTTTCATTGATGTTTATAACGATGGTATCTAGAGTTTTATTTCTTTTGGATTCATCGACTGAATTGGAAACAATTTCATCGAATAACTTTAAGAAGCCAGGATTGAATTCTATTTCTTCTTTTTGGAATTTTCCATTTGTTAAGAAGTACTCTGATGATTGATGGGGTTTTGTTGATCCGATGTACATTCCCGGTCTTTTTAAGACGTGTTGAATTTCATCGAGCAATTCGTATTTTTTACTTATGTCTACTGCTTTCATTCGAAACGATTAGTATTTATAATATATGTATGGGACGGTATCACCGATTCTAAAATCTTTTGTAGTCTTTACGCTATCACCATCTTCGTAATGATATGTATAGATTGGTTCCATTTGCTGAATGGTTGGATTCCATCGTGAACTAGTATCAATAGATTTGACAACGTGATTAACCACGGTTTTACTTTTTGGTTCTTTACAAGATGATGCGATAGAAGCAATAATTAAAACTGATGTGAGTATTTTTTTCATAGTTATAAATTATATGATGTTAAGAGTTACTAGATATAAGATCTGCTTCGGTTGAACGGAATTTACGACCGGTTGAAAGATCTACGTAAGTTTGTGGTTGATCCGCTTCTTTGCGAATTCTTCCCAATCTTTCTAGTTCTTTTATTCCAGCTTCGTGTGCAGTATCTTCGGTAGCACCGTCATGGTATTTGATATGGAAGTTAAATGCCGTTTTATACATTACTCGTTCAACTCCTTTTAAATTATCGTAGAATGCGTTCATATAGATTTTTTTAGTTATTAGATTATTCCCAAGATGCTTGAATTCCCATTGCGTTTGCTTCGGCTTTACGATTTTCCATTATGGTTTTACCAATTTCAGTAAATGTTGGGTATTCGAAGAACATTTTTAATTGATCGTTCCAAGATGTATTACCTATGAAGGAATTTTCACCAGCATGAAGCGAAACACCTTGATCAGGAAATGCAATTCTGATAGGTTCGGCGAAAGCTTGAGCTTCGTTTAAAGAAACATTTTCTAGGATAATTTCTTTTCGAATACGATTGCTAATTTCATTATAAAGATCAGGATTATCGTAATAATTGGTTGATCCGGTTAGTAATGAATACTCTTTCATGATTGCAGAATATTCAAGAGGAGAAGGAGAAATTGTTATTCTTACCTCTGATTGTTTTTGATTCATCCATTTTTTGTAATCGCTCATGATATGATATTTTTAATTAATTTGATATAACAAATATAATAAAACTTTTGGGAATAAAAAAATCTTTTTGAAAAAAGTTATTAACATTTTTTCATTAATCGAATAAAGTCTCTAGATAGCGACACATTAAATTAAAAGTGTCTAATAAATTCGTAATTTGAATCTCTTAAGGATTCGGCAACTAATTGATTGTATACACCGAAGGTTCCTTCAGTTGCTAATTTGATTGGTGCCCATTTAACAATGTGTGGTTCGTCAAAATTGATTTCACCAGAATACTTGGCTACAAATGTATAATTCATGTAACCATATTTGTGAATTGCAAATATAAGTTTTAGATCATGTACATCTAAACCGGTTTCTTCCTTTGTTTCTCGTATTGCAGTTAGAATAGGATCACCATTATCTTCAGGATCGGCTTTACCACCAGGTAAACCAAAATCAGAATGATTATCTTTTCTAGAAACACAGAGAATTTTTCCTTCCTCATTAATGAGAACAACTTGAGCACTAATCTTTTGCATGTATATGTGTTTTATATTTAATTTGATATTACAAATATAAAACAAAAACCCGAGATTAAAAAATCTCGGGTCTGAAAGTTATTAACAATTTTATGTTATTTAACTAGATAAGCATCTAGTGGTTTTGTAGGAGGTTCATTTTTGAAGTAGTAAACAACCTTCTTTTTAGCGTTATAGAATGTGATGGTCTTTCTAAAAGCAGTAGGGATCGTTGCTCCACTAGGTAATTTAGTGGCACCCTTTTCAAATATAACATCGATTCGAATAATTAATGAATCAGTTTTAGACCACTCACGTTCGTTTGCTTCGAGTTGTTTCCAAACTCCTCTATTTAATTTGTAGTGTTGTAGAGCGCAATTCAAATATGAGAATGTTAGTAATAGAGTTTCGCGATTAACACAGAAATCTGCTGCAGGAGCCATATGACCTTTATCGTATACGTTCTCAGCATAATCAGCATTGTCGCTTGTTGTAATTCCTTTTTCGGTATAAAAATCCATTCCATCTCGTTTTGCTCCACAATCACGGTGCTTGACTGAATACTCTAACCAAAGAGGTTGTTGTAGAGATTGGGAATACTTTACAGTATAGATTGGTCGTTTTACTAATGTATCTTGCGAATATCCAAAAAATGGAAGACATAAGATTAATAAGAATAGTAGTTTTTTCATGTTAGAATTTTCCTTCTGAATTTCGATATTTTACAGTTAACTTTGGAATGTAAATCATCGAGTGCTTGTTACTATCATCTTCTACGATTCTTTTAATTCTTTCGGTGTTATCCCAATCGCCAGGAAAGCATTCTTTTCTACGTGGTTGCGTAGCTTTTTGCTGATCCCAAGTACGATACTTGATATATTTTAAAGGTTCCATTTTCCAAGTCATTGCAGAATGACATTGTCCACCAAGACCTAAAGTGTAGTTATTCTCCGCATTCTCATAAGTTCCTTTGTCCGGGAAATACATGTATGAACCGGTATCGCCTTTAACTCTTTTCTTACGGGCTTGTGTTAAACTATAAACAACTTCTGGGTATTGTGTATATGCGGTAGCATGAGTTTTTAAATGGTCAGTTTTCCAGGCATCATCATGGTCAAGACGTGCAAAATATTTAATACCATCTTTTTTCATTTGAGCGATGGTAGCGTTTGCCGCTGTGTTTCCTCCAGTCAGATGCGGGATAGATCCATCATATTTGTCTCTTTCTCCCGGCGTTTTTAAATTATCCATCCAAAGTTTATCTTTTGGAACGATAGATGCAGCAAGTTTTTCAATTTCCGGCCATTCTTCTTGTGGATATGCATCACCCATGATGTAGACTTTCCATTCTGGCCAACTCTGTGCTTTAACTGACTCTAAACATTCTCTCAGAACTTTTTCGGTGGACATGTGATTTTGTCTACCACCAGAATCAATTTTGTAAGTAGTGATACAGATACCAAACTTAACACCTTTATCTGGAGTAGCAGTAAGTGCAGCTTCGTTAACGGTTTCTAAATTAACCCATTTAGTTTGCTCATTAAGAACGAAGTTTTTATACTTTAAAAATTCCATTAATATTGTTGTATTTTGTTATTTATCCTTGTTTCCTTGCAGGAATTCCAATATAAGTTCCTGGCTCGGTAATATTTTTGGTTACCACGGCTCCGGCTCCAATAATAACACCAGAGCAAATTTGGATTTTTGGAAGAATTGTTGCATTAGTTCCTATTCTACAAAAGTTTCCAATTTTGGCACCGCCTAGAATTTTAGCTCCTGGCATGATCTCATTAAAGTCTCCAATTTCTGAATCATGGAATAAACCTGCATAACAATTTATAAGATTGCCTATTCCAATTTTTGCATCAGTTTCCACCAAGGTATAGTCTAATAAGATGTTCCCTGTGTCAATCTCGGATCTCTCTTGAATGGAAGATAATTCCGATAAGATATTAATTGGTGTGGCGCCTAAGTTAACTAGATGATTAAAGAAGTACTCTCGCCATTTAGGATTTCCAATACAAATTGAGAAAATTACATCACCACCTTCTGAAATATAGTCCTTTATTGGTTGAAGTTCGTGAATGATTTTATGCTCATATAGGTTCTCTTCTGCTTCATCAGTATCATCAAAGAAGATAACTCGAGGATTTCTATTATACAAAGGAAGTACTTGTTTAGCTAATCCATTAGCTCCTATAACTATGTGCATATTAGAAGGTTTTAATTATAGTTGCGGTAATTTCATCGATATCCATAAGAGTTACACCATCATGACATGGTAGGCAAAGAACTCTTTTTGAAACATCTTCACTAACTGGACATGGTTGAGAATCAAAAATTTTGAATTCATTAACCGATGGATAGAAGTAACGACGAGGCATAATTTTAATTGCTTCTAATGCCGCATATACTTTAAGACATTGTTCTTCTGATTCAAATATGATTGGGAAATATGAGTAATTATAAGAGTCTTTATTGATTTCTTGAAAACGAACCGGAAGACCATCCATACGATGTTTATACATAAGAGTTAGTAACTGTCGATGTATAATCGTTTTAGGTAACATCTTCAAATTAGCTAATCCCATTGCTGCAGATATCTCATGCATTTTAGCATTAGTTCCTTCATGTACAATATCTTTCGTTTCGTTATGACCAAAGAAACGAAGTCTTTCTATACGTTTAGCTAGCTCAGGATTTCTGGTAATGATAGATCCACCTTCACCAGTATTGTAAATTTTTGTTGCATGATATGAATGAGTTGTAATATCTCCGAATTGAGAAAGATCTACACCTCTGAATTTTACACCAACGGCATGAGCACCATCGTAAATAACTTTTAATGCATGTTTATCTGCAATTTCTTGAATAGAAACCACATCACATGGATTTGAAAATACATGAACTGCTAAAATAGCAGATGTTCTTTCTGTGATTTTTTCTTCAATTTTAGATGGATCGATATTAAGTGTATAAGGATCAATATCAACAAAAATAGGTTCATAATCTTGCCATTGAATAGCCGATGCCGTTGCAATCCAGGTAAATGGAGTTGTAATAATTTCACTTCCTTTAGGAAGTTCTAAAGCTCTCATTGCAACTTCGAGTGCAATAGTTCCGTTTGTAACTAATGATAGATGAGGAATCTGCCATTGTTCTTTTAACCTTTGTTCAAGTTCTTTGACTTTAGGTCCGTTATGTGTTAGGATTCCACTTTCCCAAACTTCTTTTGCAAGATTTGCAAATTCCTCAAAGTTAGTTAGTGAAGGTTCTGATACTAGTAGACGATACATATGTTTGCCAATTTGATTGTTTTAATATACTTTTATGATGAGAATTATCTTTATTCTCTATCTTGATTTTAAGATCTCGAATAAGTTCCACGAAATGATCGCAAACAAATTCATGTGATTCGTTAACATTTCCTTCAATAAGAGAAAGGCTTACTTTAACAGATTCATCTACTCTAGGAGTAAATATTTTATCCGCTTTAATAGTTCCTCGAGTTCCAACGATTTCCACGTCACAACGATAAGTTGATTCAAAACTCCAGGTTAAAAATGCAGATATTCCCATATCATCGATGATAAATGTTCTTCCTGAAAGATCGATATCTAGAGATTTTGATAGATGAGTAACCGCATCTAGCCTTTGTGGTGTTCCCATTAGCAAAGAAGCTAACTTGATGGGGTATCCACCGGCATCAAAAAGAGCACCACCACCAAGAGCAGCCTTATAACGAAAATCTGTTTTTGTGTCTCTTGGAGGAAATTCAAATCCACTTCTAATGTATAAGATCTCACCTATTCGATTAAGATTTTCATTTATCCAGTTCCATTGAGTATGAAAAGGGAATCCATAATTTTCTTGAAGTATAACTCCGTTTTTATCTGCTAAATTAATTAGATATGTTGTTTGATAGGCATCTATTGTTAGGGATTTTTCACAAAGAACATTAATTTTTCTTCGTAAAAATGTTTTAATAGAATCAAAATGTTCAGATGGAGGCGATGAGATATAAACTAGATCAACTCCAATAATATCATCCGGATTGTCTGTCCATTTTGGAATTCCAAATTCCTCTGCATATCTTTGAGCTTTATGAATATCTCTACTACAAACAATAACTACTTCAATACCTGGGATTGCCTGAAATGCAGGAATCATTCTGCGTTTTCCAATATCTGAGCAATTTAGTATAGCTACTTTCATAAAGGTAAAGATGACATTATTGAACGTGTTTGTATGTTCACGTAATTGTTATATTGTAAGAAGGTTTTTAGTTGATTAAGAGTCATCCAAATGTAATTCCTTGGAAGTTCTAAATCTTCATTAACTTCTATGACAATATTTCTATTTTGTTCTTGATAAAATCTTCCACCTTCTTCGGATTGCATAACATCAAATAAAACAGAATCAGTATTTATTAAAGAGCTGTATTGCTCAAAGAAAGGAGATAGATCTAGATTTTCTTCAGACATTTGAATTGTTGGTGCCATTTCAACACCATCAAAAGATCCAATTTCATCTTTTAGTTGAACTAATAAGTGAAATACTCCATCAAATTTACGAGCAAAGAAACAACATATTCCAGTAGATTTAGGTTGAATAAGAGGTTGATCCCATTGAGAAGATTCACGATTTTCAATGAATATACGATAACCCACTACGTCGAAATACTTCTCATCTTTGTGTACTATCTTACCATCTATTAAATTCCAATCATGTGTTTCCGAAAGATAAATTAGCTTGGTTGAAGCCTCTCTTCTAAACTTAAGATCGGTGATTAAAGATAGAATTTCTGGATATGATTTCTGATATACGTCTTTACGAAGTAGAGAATCTATCCAAGAGGAATCATGTTGAATTCCACCAAGAAAATCTCTTAGCTCTAAATGTTCAAATGAATATGAACCAAAGTGAATACAACTTAAAACGGTTCGACTATCCATGTTCACTGTATTAGGATATCTAGTTAATGCAACAAGATCTCCAAGGGTCATCCATAAATAATTTTCATGTGATAACTCATCTTCAACTTCGATGATGATATTACGATTACGTTTTTGAAAAAATCTACTAGCTTGTTCGGATTGTAGCTGATCCACTAGGATTCTCGATTCGCCTTTTAAGAAGTATTCTACAAATGGTGTAAGTGCTCCACCATGAACTTTTGTAAAATTACTTTTAGTGGATTGTACAGTAGGTGATAGCTGAACTATATTGATATTTCCTGGTTCAATTTTAGCTTGAACTAGAAAATGAAGTACCCCATTGATTTGTTTGGTAATAAATCCCAGAATACCTATTTCAGGTTGATTGATTATAGGTTGATCCCATCCTCTTCCATCTAACTCATTACGTCTAATATGAATTTGATAGAATTTACCAGAAGTATGTTCAATTTTATGATCGTAGAATTTCCAACCATTTAGTTTATTAAGATCAATTTGTTGAATTGTATGCTTAACTAATGATCGTCTAGATTCAATCCATTGAAGAACTTCTTCATCGGATTTAGATCTGGTGTGTAGAGATTTTAGGAATAATAACCCTTGTCTTAATTTCAAAACATGTAGATATTTTTTACTACAAGCGGATCATGTCCTTAGACTTATAGTATTAATTATATGATTTGAAATTTATGAAGATTCATCTAATCACGGATTGCTCCAGCGGTATTGAACATAGAGAAATTAACTTTATGAGCTTTTCCGGTGATTCCATAAGAATTCTTAGAAGGTTTCAAATGTAGAGTAACTCCATCGTTTTTAACAACTTCATAAGGTGCACCAGCATAAAGAATTTCACTCCCTACCTCGATTTTAGCAAAGTCTTCAACTTTCATTTTCTCACCATAAGGTTTAATAAATCCTTCATTTAAGAAGTCTTCGAATGTAGGTATATGTTTCATTATAAAAATGCTTTGATTTTTTCATTGTATAATTTATCTAAAAAATGAACTGGATCATCTGACCAGAATTCAACTGCACATTCAGCTCCAGGAATCATATGACCACTAGCAGTCATATCAATTGCGATATATCCGGTTCCAGGACCAGAAGTTCTTTTACGAATACCAACTGACATTTCGGTAACTTTCATTCTACCCATTGGTTTTTGAAAGATTAATGTAATTGATGTGTAATCGTTATAACCTCGTGATTGACCTTTATTAGAAATAGTAGGAGGCGAAACCATGTTGGTTTTTCCATAACCAGCAGCTTCTACTGATTCAATATTATCAATGATAGTTTTGGGAAATGCTTTTAAACAAATATCTAGAATTTCTTGTGATATTTTAGATGGTTTTCCTTGAGAGTCATTGAACATTCCATATACTCTTTCTTCATTAAGAAATGTATCAAATGTAGGTATGTGATTGTTCATTATGCGGTTTTTGTTTTGTTTTCGTCTAGATCTTCAGCTTCAACATCAATATTTCCGTGTTTAGAACTACCGATAGTATACATGGCATTACCGTTACGAGCAAAGTAAACCTTTTCTACTCTAGCTTTATCGTTATCAAATTCAACCCAATCACCTACACTTAATTTGTGCTTTTTGGATTCGTTTAAAAATTCGTTAAATGTTGGTATGTGTCCCATTATGTTTTATATTTTTACGAGATTAACTTTGATTTTAGTTTCTCCCATGGACCAAGCAGTTAATAGACGATGATGTCCATCATATATTGCCAATCCATCAGGAAATTGAACTACATTAATTAAAGGCAATTTGTTGTATTTTTCAATCATTGCCTTTACTTTATTACTTTGAATATTTGGTTGAGTTATTTGAATATCTTTTACATTTACCATTTTAGGTTTTGCCGCCTTTTGGTTTTTTTCAAAAGTTTCAATAACTTCACTCCAAGTATGTTTGCTTCTATCGAATATACCATCTATTCGTTTTGCATCTTCGAATGTAGATCCTTTAGGCAAAACTTCTATTTTATCCATTGCGGAATCAACGGCTTTTGATTCGTTTAAAAATGATTCGAATGTAGGTATGTGGTTCTCCACAAGTTCTTTTGTTTTTATATTTATCTCTTACTTATATGATTATACAACAAAAGAGAACCCTTTCGAGTTCTCTTTAAAATGTTTTAGTAGATTGAGATTAAACGATGTTTTCTTCCCACCAGTCAGAACGGAATTTAATGTCTGGCATATCAACTTTTTCACCACCTGAGTAATCAGAAGCTAGTTCTCCGATATCTCCTGTAGGGAAACAGTCATGGAAAGTACGTTGCCAGAAAATATCTCCGGCACGATTGTAGTTTGTAACAACGAGTGTACCTACATAATCTTTCTTTAAACCTTGTTCACCGGTAAGTGGGTTATAGATTAAACGGAACCAATCGCGTAAAGTTTTGTATACGTAAAGTTCGTTTGCGTCATTTAAGTTAAGAGAGAAACTAACTGTTAAATCAGTAACAGTATCAGTAGGAACTCCCATTGCATAAGATCTTTTAGCGAACTTGTATTGTTGAGTGGTTGCTTCTGAACCTCTATCTTGTGTTAAACCTGCAATTTTGTTTACATGCTCAATCAAGATTTCTCCACCAGAAATAGATGATGGTGGAAGAATGTTTACCTCAAACAAGTTTTGATAAAACGGTTCGTAGTATTTAGTAGCCGCTTTACTGTTTAGAAAATGTGGTAATCCTGGCATTGTTTATTTGCTTTTTTTGTGTATTTTATTATTTATCTTAGTGCTTCGTTAAAGAATTGGCTAGGATCCTTGCGGATCCTAGCTTCATCAAATATTACATAAAGTTACCAGTTGAAATAGCACCAGTTCTTAGAATTGTAGTTCTGTGAACTAAGATACCCATTCCTCTAACAGGTTCGATGTAAGTATCAAGGATTCCAAAGTTGTTATCAATGATCTCAGTAGTGTTGTTAGTAGTATCCATGATGTTTTGGAAGTCGTAAACTCCACCATCAGCAAGAATTTGTGATAGGAAGTTATCTGCTAAAGTTTTAATTTCTAAACGATTGTTAGCAGTATTGAATTCCCAACGGTAATTTTTAAGGATAGCCTCAATTCCGTCTTGGATGTAAATTAACAACTCTCTTACGTGAACTTGTGAAAGAGCGGATTTTATAGTTTGTTGAGCAGTTTGGTTAGCGTTAATAGTTAAACCAAAACCTCTTTTGTTAACGATTGCGTTGTAACCAAATGGTTCAATTGAATCTAGATCTGTTCTATCGAAATTATATTCAACACCTACAAGACCAGTTCCTGTTACCACACCTCTACGAGGACCAGCAACGATTGAGTAAGGAAGTGCTTGTGTGTATTTGTCGATATAAAGGTTACCAACATAAGCGGCAGAAGGAACTGAAGTATTTTTTCCAGCTTCTCTGATAGTTAAGTTAGGACCATAGAAAGCAGAGTAGTTAGCACCATCAGCAATACCTGGTAAAGTGAATATGTTAGAAGGATTCAATGAAAGGTTACCACCATCAGCAATATAAGCAGCATCAAATTGAGTAGATGAGTTTAATTTGAATAGAGGGTTGGTACTATCTTTAAATTGTTTCACCGAAGGCATATTACAGATTGCCAATGCGGATTGACGATTCTTAGCAAGTTTAGTTAAACGAATCTTAGTTGCAGGTTCGATTGTTCCTTGGAATGAATCGATGATGTAACGGAAAGTAATAGTTTCACGATCAGCAAGAGCAGCCGCGATATTACTATTGTACATAACATCTAGAATCTCATTTTGACGAGTAGTACTTCCATCAGGCATTTGTCCACTTCTTAAAGTATAACCTTTAAGTGCAGTAACACGGTAGTGGGTTACAAAGTTAGAAGCCTCTTTATATCTTTCAATTTCACTAGTTCCTGAAATGTAGATAGGATCTACGGTTGTAATCTTGATCTTTTTGTAAAGAGCAGATGTAGGATCAGATACTTCACTAACTGAAAGAATTCTAGTTAAACGAGATTTTCCAGTAGTAGGATTGATAGTTGTAGCACCACCAGTTCCACCGAAGTTCTCAAGTAACAATTGATTTTTAATGATTTGACCATTGAAACCATTCAATCCTAAAGGACCAGTAGAACCATTATCTACCCAAACTACGTTAGTAGGATTTGTGTAAGAAGTTCCACCCCATAGAGGGAAAGATTCGTTGATATCACCAGTTAAAGTGTTAACCACATAAGTTGTTTGTGGAAGAATTGCAGTAGCTCCACTACTTAAATCTGAGTTAGTATAAGCATTAACTTCAATGTAGTTAGTGAATGCATTTAATACAGGAGCCTCATTACCGAATGCAGCAGCATTAGTAAAGGTAGCACCGGTAAAGTCGTTTGCAGTAACTCTAGTGAATTCAGCATAAGCAACTGCAGTAGCTCCAGTGTTGTTGATTTTAATTTTATCTCCATCAGTTATAATACCTGAAAGGTTAGCTTGATAAAGATCATTTGCAACCCCATTGAATAAATTACCACCTTCAGCGAAGTTGAAATTTACTGATTTGATAAGAGGTAAAGAAGCAGTACCACCAGCAGTTAATCCTGTAGCGAATAAACGATAGTAACCTTGAGCAACTGAAGTAGGACCAGTAACACCAGCACCAGCAACGTTAGAGATCTTAAGTGTTAAGATATCCGTTGAAGAATCATAAGATTCAGATGATAAGTAAGAGTAGTTACCTGAAGCACCTGCAACACCATTCGAAGCACCGGCTTTAATAAATGTGTTATCTACTGAGATATCGGTACGGAAAGTAGCGAATTCAGTAGCACTAGTAAATTTAGAAGAATAACCAGCAGGAAGTGAAGCAGAAGGACCATATACTAATAAAGTATCAAAGTGACCTACGTTAGAGTTCCAACCGTTTGTAGAAGAAGCGCCGGTTAATGAAGCAGAAGCGATCATCATAGCCTGAGCACCAGCACATAGAGTAGAACTATAAGTAGCACCAACTACTAAGCTATAAATACCGGTTGCAGCTACATAAGGAATTGCAGATACGATTGAACCGTAGTAAGATAAGAAATCTACCACAGTTGGTTCTTCAGATTCAATACCGTGACCAACTAAGTCGATCAAATCATCTCCAATAGTTTCAGGAGCATCATCGATAGTTTCTTGGTTAATACCTAGTAATAAACCAGTCTTAGAAGTTTCTAGGTTAACTAGATCTTGGATGAAAAGGTTATTACCATTTTTGTCTTGGAATTCAGGAATTAAACAACCAGTGTAAACACCAAGTACGTTAACTGAATTTAAGTTTAAGAATTGAGTTAATCCGTCTAAAGAATTTCCAAAAGAATCAGTGATGGTTGTTTTTAAACCAGTTGAATCGAAGTAAGTTCCGTAGATAGGATCGATTGCAAGGGATTGGTAATCCGAGAAGTCACCTTCAACGATAATCAAATCGATCATGTAATCAGAGATGTAATCGTTTTCATTGATGAAATCTGGCACTTTACCAGTTCCGTACCAATCTTTAGCTAATACATCAAAACCTAAAGTTGTTGATTTCTTAGTAAAAATTGAGATGTTTTTTCTACCAACGTTTGCAACGTTAAGTAATCTTTGAGCAACAACTGATTGGTAATCAGAGTTATCAGCAGTGTCAATAAGTGCTTGAGCATCAGTAAACCAGAATTTATCTTGGTTAAAGTAATTTGATACTGGAGCATATTTAACTGGTGAATTGGCTTGCCAAGACGCAGTAGAAATAGAACGGAATTGTGATTGATCTAAAGTATCGTCAAGATTCAATAGGTTCAATACAATAACCGGACCACGATCAAGAGAAACAAGAGCCGTTCTGTGGAAGAACGAACCTTTTCTTTCTAATGTAGTATCAATATCTCCGAAAATTTCTTTGAAGAAGACAGTGTCTTTACAAAGAACCGGAGTATTAAAAGGTCCTTTTTTTGAGAATCCGATAATTAAACGGATTGTCTCAGATGGGATGTTGGTAATTTGACTTTTGTCAAATTCCAAACGATAGACACCTGAGGATTTGAATTGTTGTAGACTAGGTGATATTGCCATTGGTCGTCGTTATTTTTAATTATATATCTGGGATTTTCTGATATGTATTAGGTGACTAAAAAATATCATATATTTCTCCATTGTCATCTCCGATTTCATCTATCATCTCTTCAATTTTGGCAATTTTTTCATCGTCTAAGAATTCGAAGAACTCTTCTACGATATCGGCAAAATCTAAAGTATCAAAGAAAGATGATACCGAAACTGCTGTCATGATGATGTCATCATTTCCAGTTTGTGCTGAATATGTTCCAGTAGGATTTCTAGAAAACAAAGAGGCTTCGTGTATAGATTGTTTCTCATTTAGCTGGATTTTACCAGACATAACTAAGGCTTTCATCTTTTCACAATAAATCTTTTTAAGATCTTTGTTCAATCGAAGACCGGGTTGTTTAACTTTGGCTCCTACTCGATGGTGATATCTAACTACCGAATCCTCATCAAAATCATTGGATGTTGGATAAAGCGTAATCAGGTTTTTCATCAACTCTGCACCATAAACATTGTACTCAATAACTAAACGAAGATTTTCTTGTTCAAATATTTTAACCGACATTGTATAAAGAACTTTTGCAAAATTCTCGATTGAATGTATATTTGAACGAAATAAACCGACTTGCTTTAACGAAAAGAAGTCAGTGATTCCACCAGGAGATTCTAGTTTTTCGATATCTTCGTATGATAAAGAATCAAGTTCGAATATATTTATCACTGAATGGTCGCGTCCTATTCCTTCGGCCAGATCTATTCCAAATACAAAAAATCTTTTGGGATCTTCAATATATAATGGATCAAAATCTGGGTGCCATTTTAGTTGAGAATAATCTAAACCTAAATCATCGAGTGCATCAAATTCATGGAATATATATTCAACCTCATCTCTCTTAAGTCTTTTAAGTTCATCGGATGAAAGTAGAAGATTCGATGACGATAAGAATTGACAACCATATTGTTGATTAAATGCTTCAAGCGAACCTAAATTAGCAATCTCTCTCTCTTTCCATTCTTCATCTCTACCAGGAACCTGCCACCAATCGACTCGCATCGCTTTATATTCGTTAGTTCCATCGACAGCTGAACTGTATAAATCATGAAATAGATCAAATCCATTAGGCGTACTCGTTATGATTACTCTGGATATTTTAGATGATGATAGCGTTGGGTATACATTTTCGTAGAAGGTTCTCTTAATTCCTTCTGGAATGTGCGCAAACTCATCTATAAATAGCAAATGGATGGTAAATCCAATACCACCAGTTTTTGTAGTATTCTGACCAATGATACGACATTTATTATCAAATATCATGGTCATAACGTCTTTCTTATTAACACCTGGTTTTAAGAAGAATGGAAGACCTTCAACGATAGCTTTGATCTTATCCATGATTTCTTTGGTGGTGGCACCCTTATTGGACATAAGAAGTACGTTTTTATCAAAGTGAAATAGGAGATACCAAGTTAAGAAGATTGATGATGTGATGGTTTTACCAATCTGACGAGATGCCATAAAGATATTCCATCTATTTGCTTGATATGATCGAAGTACATCTTCTTGGTAAGGACGAAGATTAATTTTCATATAACCTTCATCGGTCATTACTGTACAATAATGATTGGCAAAATGAATGATGTCTTTAGCACATTTCTTTATTTCTTCGTATTCCCAATCCGTATATTCAAAGACGATATTTCCTTTTCGATAATTTGGATCTCCTTCATAAAATGGATGTTCTGCCGTAGCATAACCTTCTTCCATTGCCACAAGGAGTTTTTCAACTTTCGCGGAAGTCCATATTACTTTATCATCTTCGGAATTTTCCTCTTTATATTCTTTTACTTTAAACATAAATTATAGCTTTTTGAACGAATATCCATGTTCAGTTGCCCAAGTATATGCAATCTTTAAGATCTCAAGCGAATTAAATCCTTCACCATTAATATGAAATACGAGAATATTTCCAGGCTGAGTATTTTGTGCTAAATAAGCTAATGCAACTTTGTTTGGATTAGGTAACTCTGGTGCACTCTTATCGAATACATGTCCTGCCCAAGATGCATATCTAATTCCTAAAGGATCTAGGATATTAAATGTGTCTTCGTTAGGTTTTCCGTAAGGTGAACGATACCATTTTACCTTTCGTTTTACCTCATTCTCAATAAAATTTACACAAGAATCAATATCATATGTTTGTTCTCGGAAATCTTGATTGGCAGGACGTTTATGTTCGTATCCATGACCACCGATTTCAAATTGCGGTGATTGTAAGAATGATAGGTCTTTTGATTTGTTTTCTTTATACCATTCAATATTTAGGAATATTGTTGCTGGTATTTTATTTTCTATTAACCAATTGATGATACTAAAATCTACTATGCTGGTTGGACATGTATCAAAAGTTAGATAAAGGACCTTCTCTTCCGTATCAATTCTAGTGAATTGCTTGGGATCTAGCTCTTTATCGTTATGTCCGGTAATTTTAATGTAATCATGAAAGGTTTTAAATGTACCTTTAATTGGCTTAATCATTTATAGTTCATCTTGATTTTCTGAGTCAAAATCCGTTTCTTCGATTTCTTCTCCATTGATTTCAGATTGAATGTCTCTCATTAAATTTCTAGTTCCTCTATTAACGGTTGCAATCTGCGGTTTTGAATCTTTTGGTGTGATATCAATTGAATCTCCATAGATATCAATATCACGTTTAAGTTTTTTCATGTTCTCTTCAGCAGCCATCATATGAAGTGTTTGATGTTTCATAATATCTAACATGGTTTTTTGTAAACCGCCAAGAACTTCAAACATACGTGGAGAAGCTTCACCAGCATCAATTGATCGTAATAAAGTAACAATAGCATGTTCAGCAGTTCTCATCTGAAACATTAGATTACTCATTGTCATTACATCAATTTTAGCTTTGAGTGTAATGTATTCATTCTTTTGTATTAACTCCTGTGATAGGTAGAATTTCAAAAGAGAATTCATTAACTTCTTAGCTTTGTTTTGTGCTATATCTTTTTCTCCGTCATAATCTAAAGGATCTGTTACTTGAAATGCAGGTAATCCTCCTCCTGACAATACTGGAGTAGAATTTGATTGTTGATCTTCTGCTAACAAATCATCTATAGATTTTCTTACTGGATCGTTTTTATCTTCCATAGTTATTTGTGGATGCATCTAATAGCATCTCTTCGGTTTTATTATTATTTGCAAAAAAAGCTTAAATGAATCAAAGAATGTACTGAATCTGACCAGTGATTATTAACATATAACCTTTATCTAAGGTGATCGAGGAAATAATATAGTTCTTCAGGCAGTACTAGTAAGTTACTAGGTAATTCTCCTTCATTCTTCCCATTTCATTATCTAACATACTCTTTAACTAATCTAAGTGGAGGTATAGCATTGTCTATCGCCAAAGATAAATGAGAATCTCTTACTACATATTGATTTAGAACCACTGGCTGTTTTTCTTCTTCAATGGATTCGTTCCAAATTCTTACATTGGTTATTCCAATAGTTCCTCCTAATAAAGAGAAAGCGGTTGAGGTAGGTTTTACTTCTTCTGGTATCATCGAAACATTTTCGGTATAGACTAACTGAAGATCCGTAGTCTTTTGTGCAGTTGGAGCCGCTTGGGACCATTTCATTTTCCAAATATGTACTGATGCTTGTGAAAAGTCATTAAGTTGATTAACCACTATAGCATACCATTCTTCTCTATTTAGTTGAGGGAAGTTATGATTAAATTGAAGAGTTTGATTATTGATCTTAACTTCAATCCCGCTAGTTACAACGGTATTATTGACATTGTTATAAAGCAAATTAATTTGATAACCTTTATTCTCATCATCATTATATCCATTCAATAAGGTATCATAAGTATTTGTTTGACTTGTCCAATTTGATTTAAGAGGTTTGAACCATGCAGAAAATGCAGTATGTTCTTTTACAGGTCTATTTACGGCTAATTTATATTTCACGGCTAATTCATTTTGCTTAATTCCAGCATTCAATTCATAGAAGTATTTACCAACTACGGTGAAGTAGTTATTTAAGTCATATGTTTTTATTTGTAGATCTTTATTAACAAGAGATCTAACTTTATCAAATCCTCCAATGTTTACTGTTGTATATTGATCAGGCTTTGTTATTTTCAAGAATTCTTTGTCAATTTCTGGTTGAAGAACCTCATCAAAGTTTTCAGTTAAGTTATCTACATAATCATTGATCTCTTTGATATCTCTCATTACGTTAAGTTTATCCTGCCATTTATAAAGCATTACTTTGTAATAAACTTGAGACATCATAAAGTCTCTGTATAAATATGCCGAATGAACTTCAAACATACGATCAATTAAAGGAAAGTACAGATAATCTTTTTGTTCAGGTAAATCATCTACACCGAATGCTCTTTCGAAGTGATCTCTAACAATATGAATTTCAATACCTTCACCGAAATCCATATCATAAGGTAAGAAAGATATTGAGTTATCAGGGAATGTGTTATCCGGCACCATGATTTTGATGTCTTTAACATCAGTCACGTTGAATAAAGAGTATTCCTTAAGTACTGCATCAGCCGAAGCCGTATCGGCTTGAGTTTTGAAATAACGAACACAATGACCAAACATCTCAGATACAGCACAAGCAGCTTCTCGATAGAAGTTGATTGCTGGATTCATTAAATTGTAAGGTTGAAATAGAAGTCTTGGATCGCAATCGATTCTAACTCCAGTATAGAAATTTTGAGATGGCGAACATTGAGCATAACAAGAGGCCTTTCCAAAAGGCGATTCCACCATTTGTTCAGCAGGATTTCTAGTCTCATATTCCATTGCCATTTGAGTAAGAGTTCTCGTTCCTACGTCGGTTCCATAACGAGTTAAACGAAACTCTAAGAAGAAACTATCGTGACCAGTAATGATTTTATCAATTAGGTCCTGTTGATTTGCTACTGATGTAGTTCGCACAGACCAAGGTTCCCAAGCTGCCCATACCATATTATCATATGACCAACGAATAGAAATATCGTGGCCATTTTCAGCGGTATCTAAGGGAGAAAAATCAAATGAAATTGATTGTATAGATCCAATTAGATCAAATGCTTCTGATAACTTAACGACTAATGTGTCGTTAGCTTTGTAAGTGTTATTGTTTGCAGATATATTGAGTAAATATCTCATTGAGCTTGATTATTTTAAAATAATGCCGAAAACTGCAGTAAGAATCAAACCTATAATAGATGTGTAAATTATCCAAAGTGCTTTGTTTACTCCGTCTCTCCACGATTCAAGAGATTCTAGTCTAGAAAGGATTTTAGGATAATCATCGATTATATCTTCTACTTCTTTCCCAAATCTTTCAATGGAGTCGGTATTTTTGTTGATTCTTACGATTACACCATCATCCGGATTAAATAATCGTTTTTTGAAATATTCTAGATCCTCTTTTATCACCTTTTGATCTATTTGCATAGACACAATCATCGATTTCATGCTCTCTATTTCCCCATTCGGTAATTTCGATTGGATTGTTTGAATTGCTGATAAGATTTCCTCAAATCTTTTGTCTACTAGTGGATTTTGTCCTGACATTCGCGGGAATATGTTTTTTTATATATTCAACTTACTTCTTAACAATTAGAAGCAGGATTGAATTATCCTTCTCTAGTTTTGGACCGATAATCATAAGGATTCTATGAATGATTTCGAATTCTTCGCTGCCTTCTTCGAGGGTAGAGGCATAAATGGACAGTTTATCTATTAAATCGTGTGCTTGTATCTCGGTAAAGGCCTTTGGTTTAAGAATATCATATGTAAAGACCCCAATATCTCGAAGGATACATTCCATTAAAAATAGATCTACACCATCAAAATCTGCAGTTAGATCTATTCGAGAATGTGCTATACGATAATCAAAATTGATGATATTTTCTTTCTCTCGACTAAAATTAGTAGATTGAGAAACATTCACTTTGAAGTACTTTAGAGATTGAAATCTCGATAGAATAGTATCTAAAAAGTAAATGGAAGTGGCATTCTTAAAGAGAGTTTTATCTGATGAATTTCTGAATATATCTAGATCTTTGGCAAACTTGGAAGTAATCACCAGAAACACATCATCCGCCTTAACAAAAAACGAATTTTCATCTTCTCCATTTTGGATGATGTTGGTTTTCTTTCGTAACTCAGATACCAGTAAACGATCTTTGTAGTTGTTTTGGTATAGGAATATTTCGAGAATTAAAGGTTGTACTAACGGTGATATGTAATCAGTCATACATTCCAATCTGTTTTTCTAGCGATTTGAAAAGTTTTTTCATTTCGTCTGGACGATATCGAATACATTCGTCTAATTCTCTTTGGCCAACTGCATTTCTTTGCATCCATATCGTTGCAAGTTCTGCATCTGGTTTCCATCGCTTTTCGGTTCCTGTAGATACTTTCTTAGTCTTTGTATATATCCATCCAGGAACTTTGCTAAATCTCGAAGCGACGAGTTGCCATAGATCAACAACAGCACCAGGATTTGCACCTACTCGATTAAGTGATTGAGCAGTAGTTGGGTATTTTATAGACATGAATCTTTGAATCATAAAAAAGTTTTTGGCTTTATCATGATAAGATAGCTTTGCATATTTATTTGGATCAGAAAACATAGTTCTGACAAGATCGAATAATTCCATAATGATTATATGATTAGATTTGAATTTGTGGAACCCACCATGTAGTTCTTCCGTCTTGGGTTCCTTCAGTAATTACTGGATGACCGGCTTCACATGTCTTTCTTCCATAAACTTTGAAGAAGAATGGAAAATCTCCTGATTCACCATCAAGTCCAGCATATGTTCGTATAGTAGCTCCTCGATTTTCATAAGATCCAACGATTACTTCTCTAACCGATTCATTTAGTAAACTAAAATCTGTATCAGTTAAAGATTCAACTGTTCGATGAGGTGATAGACGAGCTCGATAGAGTGCCTCGGCTTTAATGTAATTACCAATACCACCTATCAGATTTTGATTCATCATTACGGCAGGTAGAGTTAGATGAGGAAATTTCATTAGACGAGTTTTGAATAACTCATCAGTAATTTCGTGTTGTAAATGATTTGGTCCAATACCATTTGCCTTTCTTCGAGTAAGTTCTTCGGAATCAGTAAATCTCATGGTACCGAAATTTCTAGGGTCAGTAAAGTAGAATTTACCTTGATTGGTTATTACTTCAACATGTCCGTGTTTTGTATGTTCTAATCTCCATCCACCGGACATTCCTAAAGTATTCCAAATAAACCAAGATTTGTCGTTTTTATCTTTCAAATAAAAGATCAAAAGTTTCCCAGAAAAGGAAACTTTGTCTACCTTCATAGGAAGGTTATTAATAAATTCATCAAAACCTGGAGGGTTTCCGTGTCTAGAGTATCTACCCGATAAAATGTTTATCTCAGAAATTTCTGAGTTTTGCATTCTATCATTCAGACTCGTTGCTGTCCTCGCTACTTCCGGTAATTCTGGCATCTTTGCTTTCTTTAAGTAATTTTTTCTGTTCTAGAACCAATCGTTTTTCTTCGATTTTATTTTTGCTTTCTAAAGCGTTTGCAATTCTTTCTAATTGCTCGGCTAATTTTGGAAGATCGAAATCGTAAAATTTAGATCCTCTACGAGTTGTATGAAATTCTGATGCCATATAGTATTTTTCTTATTTTATGATGGAATTATTTAGTTAGATTTGACCAAAAATCATCATTGAATCCTTCAGTCGTTTTAGTTACTATTACTTCTGAATTGATTTTTGCCGTATCTTCGGTTTTTATTGATTTGAAAACTCCTGATTCATTAAATGAATCGAGTTTTTCTTTTGAATAGGTGGTTCCTCGAAGAATAGCATCTTTATCTTGAATACCATGAACCGAAGCACCTGAAAGTGATTTGTTCCATTTAGTTTCGATATTTTCGAACATAAGACCATTTACTCTTTCTGGAATACAACGCTTATGTAAGAATACTAGATCTCGGTTTTGTTTCCATTTAGTAATAATTTCCTCGATAGGTTTATCGATTTTAATTATACGTTTAGCGATTGTACAGATTTCTTCGATAAAATCATCTTGAAAAAAGTGAGATTGATTAACGAATACTTTATCGGCTTTGAATTCATCGAGAATTTGACGAGCATGATTATCAGTAACTCGATAGGTAATAGGTCCTTTTTTAGTTTCTTTAATCTTAACGTCTAGAGGAGAAACATTATCGCCTGCATCGCCAATAAGTACTTTTTTGAAAACGAATTCAAGTGTATTTACTTCATCGATTTTCATTTTATTAGTACGAACGATATCTCGAAGATTTTGTTTTACATTAGACATTAGATCTACTGGAAGATTGAAGATATCAGTTGGTGCAGATTGTGCAGTATCTTCATTTAACCATTTTTCGAAACCTCGAAATACATGAATATCTTTATCGAATTTATTATAATAGATGGTATTGGTACCAGCAGATGTATCGTGATTTGCCAATTGAAGTAAATCATTATCACCAGAGATAATAAGAGCATTTTGACCATTTTGATTAAGATAAGCAGACCATGCAAAAATTAAATCATCGGCTTCGGCACCAGGTACTCGAGAAATTGTAACACCAAGAGATTCAAGTGCTTTAGCAAATTCATCATGTACTTGATAGATTGCATTCCAATTGATTTCACTAGATTTTTTACGAGTGCCTTTGTATTCGGCTTGTGGAAAGAATTCTTTACGCCAAGAAGATGAATCGATGCAATAAACTACTCGATTAACAATTCCATCGAATCGTTTTACTTCGGCAGCGAAGTCTACTGAAAGTTTCCAAAGAAGCAAATTTTTATCTGCTTCAGGTTCATCAAAGAAATTGAAGGGTTTTCCTTGTTTGATTTTTTGACCGATGAAATAGGTTTTATGTAACCAAAAGTTTGCATCGAATATTAACGTGTATTTACCAACCATTTTATAAATGTTTATTTATTATTTTATGTACTATGCTATAGCTTGATTAATTGCATTAAGTGCTTGATCGTATGACATTCCTTCGTAAAAAACGAAATAACCGGTTGTTCCGTTCGCTGCCCAATCGTCGAATGCAGAATTTAAAATGGAATGATATGTGTCCATTACACCTTTCCAATAAGATTTTCCGGATTCATCTGAACCATATTCGTTTTGTTTTTCTCTAGCTTCCGCGTATTTTTGAATTAAATACTCTGCATTACTTACCATATCGTTTATTTTTATTTGTTTTTACGTTGTCCTAATTTGCGAGTTCCATATTGAACCGTTAATTCTGTATAGCTTACTTCGTTTTCGAAGTTGTATTTGTCGAAACGTATAATTCCTTCTCGAGTATATCTTTCAACGAATTTTCCAGATTGAAGGATATTAAACGTATCTTCATCTACAGTTAATACATCACCTACTTTATAATGAACTGCAGTTCTTGAATAACCGGCATTTTCTAGGATTTCGTCTTTTACGATTAAATTGAATTCTTTGTGTACCATAAAGTTTATATTTAATTTGATATAACAAATATAATACTTTTTTGTGGAAAAGAAAAATCTTTTTGAAAAAAGTTATTAACAATTTAAGCACCTAGATATTCTAATACTTCTTTCCATGTAGGAAATTGTTCGGTTGTAAAGTGAATATGTTCTCCACCAAAATCGGCTACCCCGTTTGCAATTCGATCATCGATTAAGAAGTCACCTTTAACCAGGCCTTTATTGTGGCATAGAATTAACTTCTTGTGTGCAGTTTTCCCTAGGTTTTCTTCTACCCAACGTCTTTTTTCTGCCCAACTATCTGGGTTAGACCATGCCGGTGTACTCAAGATATAAGTTTCATATTTCTCTTGTAATCTAGTCCATGCCTCGATTGCACCTTCAATAGGTTCCAAACCTTTGTAAGCTTCAGGATGTCTGAATAGCTTGTGTCCCTTAATTCCAATTGCTTCAAGTTCTTTTGCTCTTTTATCAAAGTCACAAATAACACCATCCATATCAATTAGAAGGATTGGTTTTTCGGTTTTAATGCTTGCTCTTAAATAATCTTTACTCATTTGTGTTGTCGTTAAGAAGTGGAAATTCTAGTGTTTCTACCATTGAATTCAAAACCATATCGGTTGCATGATCTTCATCAAATTCTATTGGTTTCTGTATTGGTTCTTTTTTAGTCTTTACCAATTTATTGTATAAACAGGCAATTTCATCAATGGTTAAATTACTTTTCTTTCCATTGATATCGACTGTACATGCAACTACATTACCTTCAATATATCCTTTATCCGAATCTATTCGATCGAATGATCTTGCGTTAGGTCCATCTTCAGTAAATGTTACTCCGGTGTAATAACAGGTTTTGAATCCTAACATACGTTTAACATATTCAAACGATAAGTTAAATTCGATTTTACGATCCATTGCACTTTGATGTATATTAATCATCTTCTTTGCAATTTCTATATCGGTTAGCTCTTTTGCTTTTCCTGTAGGTTTTTTCTTTTGTGCTTGTGCCATTTGTTTTACTAATTTATTATCTTATGATATAACTTCAATACCAGTCTTTTTATATCTTGCCCATATATCAATTCCATCCCAATCATCTGGCATGCAGGTTTGATGTTTGGCATTTAGAAGAGCATCTTCTTCGCGAGTTACAATTGTAATTCTTGACCAATGACGAAGAATTTCTTTACAATCGCTTGGTGAATTAGCTTCATCGAGTATTTTTTGTATAATCACCTTCATTGGTACAGGATGCTCTGCAATGATTTGATATGAGAATAACTTTCCTTCTTGAGAATCCTCTAATGCTTTTGCACCTTTTGATATGGCATAAGTTAAACCTTCGTATTCTAACTCGGTTGTAATTATGGTTAGAATTTTACGAATGGTATAATTAAAGGCTGCTCGATGAAATGGTTCATTTCTCATTTTTTGAACGATGTTCCATGCCATTTGAGCAGCCTCTTCACCTAAGATAACATAAGCCTTTCCATGATCAGTATTAGCCGTATTTGCAAAGTGCGGATAGTTTCCTTCGTGATTTTTTCTGATTAGTTTAGGTTTTGTCATTATAATTCGAATGTTGGTTTTAACCATAGACCTCTACTGAATACAAGAGCAGTAAATCCAGGAAGAATATCCTCAACGTCTCTAAATAACTCAAGAGTTTTAACAGTATCTGCTTTCATCATTTTAAAAACTTCTTCTCTAATTCTTTCAGCGGAAACTACTTTTTCGAGTTTTTCTAAAATTGCCGGTTGACCCATAGCTTCGAAAATATCTACATGGATTGCAAAACCCTTAGTGATTGAAAACCTTAAAGCTCTTAAGAATCTTAAAGGATCGTCCATCATTGTTTGCGATGCCGGAAGAGGAGTTCTCAAAACTTTAGCATCTAAATCCTCTTTACCACCGAACAAATCGATTATAGTTCCATCTTCAGAAACTGCCATTGCATTTAGTGTAAAGTCTCTTCGGAGAAGATCATCCTCTAAATTTCCAAGAACCAAGATAGGTTGTCTTGTTCCTGGTTTGTAACCAACCTCTTTTCTTGCCATTACGAAATCGGCAACCAATCCACCACGATCAGATTTTGGGAATTTAGCTCGGATCGTAAACATTTCTGGAGTGGATAAGAAAATTTGGAATCCTCTTTGAATCATCCAATCTTCCATTTGTTTAAATCCTTCTTCGACTGTTTGATCGAGATTATCGAGTACAAATGTAAAGTCTATATCTTTCGATTCTAAACCAAGTAATTCATCTCTTACGCAACCTCCTACTTTAAATAATTTTGGCATAATTTTTTGTTTTATATTTGAGTGTATTTTTCTGAATCAAATTCTACCTTCCATTCTGGATGAAGATACCAATGTGATGGATTGAGATAAATTATAACGTATTGTTTAGGAGCACCATATGAATTGGTTTCTTCTAATGTAACGATTCCTTTTTTAACGAGAGATGAAAGTACACCTCGAATCGATTTAGTTGGAATTTTAGTTGCGATTGAAAGATCGGTTGCATCTACATCGGAAAATCCGGGTTCTGCATAAAGACCGTGAATTAAAGATTCTAATACTTTGTTTTCTAAATCGGTTAATTGAAGATTGTGTTTTTCCATAATGTTTATATTTAATTTGATATTACAAATATAATACAAATAGTTGGAATAAAAAAATTTTTTTAAACTTTTTTTTCAAAAAGTTATTAACATTCTTCTCGAACATAACGATCAGATTCTCTTTTCTTGATAGTCTCTCGTTTATCATAGTCTTTTTTACCTTTGGCTAATGCAATTGAACATTTGATTTTTCCATTAACACTTTTCAAAGCAGTTACTACAATAGTTGTTCCTTCGGTTAGATTTTTTTCTAATTTACGAAGTTCTTTTTGATGAAGTAGAAGTTTTCGTATTCTCATTGGTTCATGTACGAATGAAGTGTCAACTGGTGTAATATTCATTGACTTTACGAATAGCTCTCCATTATCAAAGAAGCAATAGGAATCTACTAAAGATACTTTAGCGGCTTTGATACTTTTTACTTCAGTGCCAACCAAGACAATTCCTGCCTCATATTGTTCTAGAAAATGATAATCGAATTTTGCTTTGCGATTTTGTATGTATATTTCTTTTTTCATGAGGTACAAATTAAAAAAGCCTGGAAACTTTCGAATCCAGGCTTTTGTGAGGTTGGTAAATTAGATTACGATAGCCTCGATCTCTTTGATAAGAGCTTTAGGATCGATTTCCATTCGTTTAGCTAGCTCATACATTTCTGATGAATAACCAAATAACTGGTAAACTTTGTTGTTAGGTTTAAACATAGTAGTTCCATAACCACAAAGGTCAATTGTATAAACGTGAGGTGAACCAAACTTAGAAGTATAATTTGCATAAGTACTTCTAGAAGAACCCCAACGATTACCATTGATAATATCATCTCTTCCTTGCATATCAGAGATAATGAATACTCGATCATAAGCACCGTTTTTCTCTAGGGTTGAGAAGATTGAGTTAAACTCAGTTCCACCATTAGATCCTTGACGGATAATGCTTTGTTTGATGGTATTGACCGTATCTAGAGGATTCACATTTACTTTTTTACAAGTATTAGAGAATTCATAAACATCGGCACTTAAACCTTTAGCAAAAGTTGCAGCGATTAAACCACCTTTATCAATTGCTGATTTAGAACCTTGAGCTTTATTCGATAAACGAATATATGAGCACATAGAACCGGATGTATCTAGAACAACCGCAGTTCTACCATTCATTCCCATTTCAGCCATGTTAGGAATTGATAGTTCATATGCATCGTTAAGAGCTTTGATTACTCTATTACGTCTTGAAGAAGAACCAATTTCCATAATCATTTCCATTGCTAAATCGATTTGGTAAGGAAATACCAGAGATTTGCGAATTGCATCTTTGCTAGTTAGCATTTCACAAACAGAATCGATTAAATCAGCATCACTTGAATTTGAAAGGATGTTACGAACATTTCTTAAAAGTGCAAGATAACCAATTTTCTTACTCGTAATAAGTTCACGGTAATTTGATTCCTTAGCAACTTTTAATTCAACTTCAGCTTCGGCTTTAGAGATGGTTCCTTCTTTCACTTTCTTCGCAACCTCTTGACCAGATGAAGTGTTCTTATCTTCAACCGTGTTAAATTGTTTAAGAGATCCTTCCATTAATGATTTGAAGATAGGTTGCATTTTCTCGTTTGGTTTTGGGTGAACCAAGTTTACCAAGTCAACCAATGAAACTGATCTTCCTTTACCTTGATATTTAGCTAATTCATAAGCATCAGATGATTCAAGAGTTTCTCTGAAACCTTTTTTCATTGAGTTAGGCATTGGTTTACCTGGGTTAAGTGCTTGATAACAAGCCATAATTTCAAGCATATCATCAATACGATATACAATTCCACCTCGATTTTCTTTACGATCACGCTTAGAGAAGAATCTCTTTGCGATTTCTGTTCCAGAAAGTTCGGATGCTAAAGCAACCGATCCAAAGTGAGTTACCGATCTTTGACCAATTACTGAACGAGTGTACACAAGAGCTTTCGCAACGAATTCCAAATCTTTCTTCGCAATTTCACGAATCAAGTCTGCAAATCGAGTTTCTCTATCACTCAATTTTTCGTAATAGGTATTATCGAACCCATTAGCCAGAATGCTTACTAATTCCATTTTAGGATCTAGTTTTACTGATACACCACCTTGATGGTTAGTAACAGTTTCTACTGCATTTGTTTGTTTTTGATTGTAACGTGCCATGTTTTTGTTTGTTTATATTAATTTCAATTTCAATTCAATAAAAAAAGGGACTCGCTCGAAAGCGAATCCCTTGTAAAAATTTTTGATAGAGAATCCCGGGTAGAGATGGTTTGAATTAAAGCCTGAGCTTAAATTCTAGTAGGGTGGATCAATTAAGAACCACCTGCTGTTCATAGTTATAGAATTAATTGTATAAGCTTCTTGCGAAGTTGAAGTACGATGTAACTCTACACATAACTACTATCAAAATATCTTATCAAGGGAATGTTGGGTGAGTGTGTTTTGTATTTTCCAAATAATTACGAAGTAACTCGACCGCTTACCACTTGTTAAAGTTGTGTTATTTAAAAGAACGATTGTTTATATTATATGATGGAAAGTTATCCAGTTTCACAGAATACAAACATTTTTTTTAAAGTTTGTTAATTATATATCTGATGACTTTGATTTTTAACGGATTTTTGACCAATTATTATCAATTTCATTTCCACTTTGAGATGCTCGATATTTAGATCCTTTAAGTTTCATTACCAAACCTTCATTACCACGAGTAGTAAACATTTTAAAAAGAGATTCGACATCTTTTCCGGTCTTGGCACTATGAGTTTCTACTTCAATTCCAAAATCATCTTTAAGAACTTGAAGACGTTCCTCAATAGTAGCATCAGGTCTTTCCGGCAGATATATGTCAAATATACGAATTTGATATTTACCGCTTTTTATTGCACCACGAACTCGATGTTCCACTTCTTTTTCGGTCGAGATTATTTCACCATCTAGTTGGTATTCATAAGGTTGGTCAGGATAATCTGTTTGAACTGGAATAGAATTTCCAGTCCTTGTCCATGATTGATTTTTATGTATTGCAATTCGCCATCCACGCCATTTAGGTTGAATTATGTAATTCTCTATCTTGGATTCGTGTGGAAGAATTGCAGTAGGTTTAGGAGGATATGCTAACATAGATTATGAATTTATAAATTCTACTGAACGTACTTTATCACGAAGAGATGCATATACATCGAATACTTTTGTTGAATTAATTCCTTCACCAAGTTTTTCTAGTCTTGTTCGAATTTCATTTTTCATTTTTTGTAACCCATCGACACCAACTAAAGAAATGATTTTTTCTTCAGTTCGATCATAAGCTTCAGGTTCAAAAACTTTACCATCTAATAAACATGAACGAGTACCATTAGGAGTTTCCATACAAAATGCATCGAGTCCAGAGAAGTTCATTGAGTAAATTTCAGGCATTTCTAAATTAGGAGAATTTAGGCCATTGTAATGTTTTCCATTTTTATTAGTAAACCCTTTCTTGGCAGCAGCGAAGAATACTGCTCTAGCGACTGCAAGTGATTTTGCAAATTGAGGTTCATGATTTTGCATTTCTGCAGCTTCCTTGTAAACCATTGTACAAATAGGAAAGCGATTGATAAAGAATGTTGCCATTGATTTTTATTTTTAATTAAATTGATTATACAAATATAATAAAAATAGTTGGATAAAAAAATCTTTTTGCAAAAAGTTATTAACAATTTATCAAAAAATAAAGGCTGAGGTAGCGAATCCTCAGCCTTTTATAGTTGTAACTATACCGGTCCTAAAAGTGAAGATTTCTAAGAATCTTCCCGGACTATTATAGTTTATTTATCAATTTGTTCGTACGATTGCTTGTATTTTATAAACCAATGAAAGCATGGTAATTACAGGATCAATTACAAATCTTTGTTCGTAAGAATGTTTATTTGTTTCATAACAGATTTCGCCAACTTTACGCATTAGATGAGGTTTTTCAAGTTGAATGTATTCGATAAAATCCGTTCCTAATGCTTGAATAACATCTTCAACTCGATTTGAGTAATTAGAAACTAAAAATTGATAATTCTTTATTTCATCACTAGTTGTAAAGATGTGTTCATAAAGATCACGAAATACACCATGAAATTTCTTAACATCATCAGATGTAATTTTAGTTCTTCCTTCAGCATGATAACCTTGAAGAATTGAGATGGTAGCACGAAGATCTGGGAATTTACGACGAACTAACTCGAGTAAAGCATCTTTTTCGATTTCCATACCTTCGGTTTTAAGGATATCAAATACTCGACGAAGATATTTCTTTTCGATTTCTTTAGATTCTTCGTCGGAGAAGTCGAAGTTAATACATTCAAAACGTGATTGAATGTTATCTGGAATTTTATTGAAGTAATTACAGGTTGCAATGAAACGAGCAGTTTTATGAAATTGTTCGATAGTTCCACGAAGAGCTTTCATATATTGATCCGATACACCATCGAACTCATCGAGAATAACCACTTTCATTTTACGTTCACCGTCGATTACTGAAAGAGTTGAGCAGAATTCTGTGATTTTTGTACGAACCACATCGACACCAGTTTCTGATGAACAATTGATATACATGGTTGGGTGATCTTTAGAAAGCACCTTTGCGGTAGAAGTTTTTCCACTTCCTGGACCACCATAAAAAAGCAAATTTTGATATACGCCATTTTGAACTTTGGCAAAAACTCGTTCAGGAAGAATAAGTTCTTCGATAACTTTTGGACGATATTTCTCGGTCCATAACATATTTGATACCTTCATACTAAGATTTGAATTGTTTTAATTATATGATTGAAAATTACTTTTTAATTCGTTCGAAAGAAGCAAATAAACAAATTACACCCATTGTAGAGGCTAAGAAAAAGCAACCCATTTCGTTTTCCACCGCAGCAAATTTAACGAATTTTTGCGCAAATCCTGAGATGATTGAATATGCAATTGTGAATGCGATTACTGAATAGGTAAAGAATTTAAGATCGATAGTTAATTTCATATGTTTATATTTAATTGGTTATAACAAATATAATACATTTTTCGTAAATAAAAAAATTTTTAGTCATTTTTTTTAAAAAAGTTATTAACATTTTGATGTTAATCTGTATATTCCGACAAAAAAAGTCGAGATTGCTCTCGACTTTAGAAATATTAACAAATTTATTACTAAAAACCACAGAAATAAACATCTGTTACATTACCAGATTGTTTGAAAGTTAAAAAAGCGGAATATGCTGGATTTCCTTCTACTTCACTCATTCCAAAATAATTTCCATTAGATGGAATAGGTTGATTGCCGCTGGAATCATTATATACAGTATCGCCTATAGTAGGTAATGTACCTGCTCCGTTATGCCATTGTGGTACAAGACATTGAGTATAGCAGGAATCTTGAGGAAACGATTGAGAATCTTGTGATCTGAAGAATAACTTTAATCCACCAGCATTCTGATCATATCCATGAAATGATCCTAGAGAATAAGGAGTGGATGCACTCGGTTGAGTTGGGCTATTAGGGTTAATTGTTGCATATTCTCCATTAAAACACTTCTGTACTTGTGTAGGACCTTCTACCGCAGATCCAGTAAGTTCTTGATAGATTGCACCTACTCCTATAGGACCACTACTTGGTAAAGGCATTATTTAGTTTTCTTTTTATCCCATTCAAAGATAATTCCTGCATGTGGATCCTTTTTAGCTTCTCCACCATGATAATCTTCAGGAAATGAAGTTACCACGAAAGTTCTCATTGGATCTACTGAACAACCAATTCTCTCCATGAATTTACGATTCACAAGGAATTTAGTACTTTTGGTAGAACGATCATCTAATGCAACCGGAACTTTCTTGTATACTTTACCAGCAAATTGAATATCCATTTCAATAACTGGACGTTTCTCTACAGTATCACCAACTTCGGTTTCGGTGAATCCGACAAATTTAGATTCAAAATCTCTTTTACCTAAAGTCCATTTAACTAGTTTTTCTTTTTCATTAACATCTATTTTATCGTATGTAAGTGTACAAGAAAGAGATCCATTACCAGTATCAAATTTAGCAACCACATCACCAAGATTAGGGATCTGAATTACTTCACGGAAACCAACACGTTTTCTAGAACGAATCCAGTTGGTTTTATCCATTAAGAATTGAACGATATCTTTAACAACGTTAACACCAGTAGCTTTTTTCAAACCAGTAGTTCCTGGAGAAGCATTAACTTCTAGAACGTAATTAGCACCAGTTTTCTTATCTACGATAATATCAACTCCACACCAATTACAACCAACAGCCTTAGCTGATTCGATAGCTATTTTCTCTTGTTCTGGTGTTACTTTAGTTTTTTCAACGGTTCCGCCTAAAGAGTAATTAGTACGGAAGTCTTTTTTAACACGATTTCTTCTCATGTAACCAAGAAGTACCGAATCGGTGTCTTCTGGTGTTGGCGAGTTGAATTTTCTCGTCAAAACGTGTATTCTTAAATCGTATTCAGATTCGATCTTCTCTTGAATCAAGATTTCAACAGAGGGATCAACTTTCCATATGGTCTGTAAAACAGATTTAAGAGAGGCAAGAGAATCTACAATAGAAACTCCAATTCCTTGAGATCCAGAAAGGATTTTACAAACTACTGGGAATTTACCACCAACATCTTTAACCGCTCTTTCAATAGAGTCTTCTCCATCAACAATAGCAGTTTTAGGAACTGGAAGTCCAGCTTCTTTAAGGATTTTTGTAGTAACATATTTGTTCTCACAAGCCATAATAGCTTCAAGTGTATTTACAACAAAGAAGTTATTATCTTCTAACTTCTCAACTAGTGATTTTGTATAAGTATTTCTAACAACTCCACGACGAGTTAAAACTGCAGTATTATCTGCATTGATCTTAAGGCCTTTTGGATTTTCTTTATCACTGATGAAGAAGTTACCGTCTTTACCATCAGCAATCATTGCTGTACTGATATCAATAACGATGAATTCAACACCCATTTTTTTACATTCTGCTTCGAACGAAGGAACGGTATGAGATTCTTTACTAGCATTCGTTAGTAGTACTAGTTTAACTCTCGGATTTTTAACAGTTTTTGCGTCAGTAGTTTTTGCTTCATTAACAAAATCACTGAAGTACTTAAGATTCATCATTTTTCTTGATATATTTTATAATTTTCTTTTGATCAGTCTTCATTAAAGTTTTCACATGTTCTGTGAATCTTAAAGATTCCTCGATTATTCGTCTAGGAATTTTTCGAGTTCCTTTAATATATGTATTCTCGCATTTCGTGCAAGTAAAGTTTCCTGGTTCATAATTATCTATTCGAGATTTGATTGGTTTATTGCAAAAAGTACAATTCCAATCGAATTGATGATATGATTCTCTGATGATTTTAAAAGTGGATATTTCTCTGCTTTTAGGTTCAATAAAAACTCTTTTGAGATGAGATACTTGTATTAATCTATCTTCTATTTTGAAGATACATTTAAGGATCCTATCATCCGTTGAGTAATTACGAATGATAGGATTCTTCTTTAATATTCTTTGATATCTAGGTTTAAGTCGATCTAGAACTATACCGAACTTGGTTGGACGTTTTCCTAGATTTTGTCTAATGATTTCCATTATTCGCTAATTAAGAATTGATATTCATTCATTTGGTTTTCAACTCTTTCTAGGATAAAGTCGATTGCCCAAACACCAGATTCAAAATCTTCAAATGATTCATTTGGTGTAGAAGATCCACTTTTTAATTTGGTTAACTCTTCCTTAGCAAGATTAAGATTTTTCTCGATTGCCGAAGCTTTCATATCTAATTTTTCTTTATCTTTACCTTTAGCTTTACTAGCATCATCTTGCATTTTTTGCCATGCAGTTGAAATAGCAGATATTTTAGTTTCTAATTTTTTAATAGAGTAATCTTTGGCCTTTTCTTGTGGAGTATTTCCTTTAGCTTCAATATCGGCATTTCTTCCTTTAGTTTGAGCAGCCTTTTCGGCATCTTCTCTAGCTTTTTTCTGTGCAGCAAATTTAGCTTCAACGTCATCTTCACTAGATTTAGAAGATCCGCTCGGTTTTTGAGTATCTCCTTCAGCTTCTTCGGTATCAGCAACTGCTTGAGCATCTTTAACTTCTGGATCTTTAGCGTGCTCTTTATTATTTTCATCTTCTGCCTTTTTAAGATCTTCATCTGCTTGAGAAACTAGTTTTTCAAGTTCTTTATCTTTTTCTTCTAATTTGTCTTTTAGATCAGGAGAAGCAAGTTGAATTTTAGCGTTGTTATACTCAACCATATTTTCCATTCTCATACGAGTAGCAAGTCTCTTAAGCATTAAATTCCAACCAACTATATCGTTGGTTTTTTTCATTTGAGCCTGTACTGCTTCTTCATGAGCGGACACTTTAGAATCGGCATCGGATTCTAGTTTTTCAAGTTCAGCTTCAAGTTTTGCAATTTTATCTGCATTTTCCGCTTCAGTATCAGCAGCCTTTTCATCATCACTAGGTTCTTCTTCAGTGGGTTCTTCGCCTTTAAGTTTAGATATTTCGGCTTTCTCTTTTTTGATTTTATCTTTAATTAACTTTCTTTTAGCTGGATCTTTTTCTGCAGCTAATTGATCGTTAAGTTCATCAACTTTAGTTTGAATTGCCTCAATTTTTTTCTTATTGACTAATTCATCTTGCATTCTATCAGATTCAGAATCAGTATCTTCTTCTGCTTCTTTACCAGTGAGTTTAGCAAGTTCTGCCTTTGCTTCTTTTCGTTTTTGTTTAAGAATATCTCTTTTTTCCGGATCTTCTTCTGATTCTAGTTTAGAATTAATATCTTCAATCTTCTTTTCGGCAGCAGATATCTTCTCTTTCTTATCTTTATCAGATCCACCGCTTTTTTCTTTTGCGGCTTCTAATTCTTCATCAGAATCATCAACCTTTGGTTGAAGTTCAGATACTTCATTACCTTTTATCGATGCCTCTTCTGAAGCAGCATTAAGTTGTTTATTAAGTTCGGTTTTCTTAGCCGGATCTTGTTCATTAGCAATTTGATCTTTGATCTCTTTTACTTTATTATCAGCTTTAAGTTTTTCGGTTTTTGCAGTATTAAGTTGTTTATTAAGTTCTGCATTTTCCTTCTTAACATCTTTAAGAGATTTCTCTTTCTCTTCGGTAGATTCACCGTCAGTAGATTCAGCACCTAAAGCGACAAGTTCTTTTTCTGCATTAGCAACGGCTTCTTTCTGTTTAGTTTTTCCTTCAGGGGAATCGGCCATTGCCTCTTGTTGTTTAAGAGTTGCAATACGAGCATTTAAGAATTTAATTTTAGCTTCTTTGGTACTAGCTTCAACTTCTTCATCTTCTGCTTCAGTTACAGATTCCGATGTTTCGTTCTTAACTTTAGTCCATGCAGCATATGCATCAGCTTCTGCTTTTTTGAGAGAGGATAATTTGGCATAATCACCAGCCTTTTCATCTCCGGATTCTTTCTTTTGTACTGCAGTTAATTTAGTTTTTTCTGCATCTAGAGATTTAATCTTCGTTTCTAATTCACGAGATTTGTTATCATCTTTTCCTTGAAGAGAATCCTTTTGAGTATTAAGAGAATCAATTTGATCTTTAATCTTTTGCTTCTCGGCTGATATCTTTTCTTCCTTTTCAGCCTTAGTAGGACCTTCAGGTTTTTTACCTTCTGGCTTTTCCCCTTTAGGTTTAACATCCATTTTTTTAGGTTCAGGTTTAGCCTTAGGTTCAGGTTTAGCCTTAGGTTTTGGCTTAGGTTTATTCTGATTAGGTTTTGGCTTATTCGCCATAGGTCTTTTTGGTTTTGTCGGCTTTCTTTTTGTAGCACTCGGACGTTTACCAATAGCCTCTATTAGTTTTGTGTATGATTCATTTTCCGTAAGATCCCAATCTTCGAAAGATTCTAAAATCTCCTCGATAGTTGATTCTTCAGGAATTTCAAAATCGAATTGTTCAGATACTTCAGAAATAAATTCATTGAATAATGTATCGATTTCAGTATTTGATAAATTCTCTATTATTTGTTGTTCATACAGAGCACTTAGATACTCTTCTCTAATAAGATTTTCTAGATTTTTAGTCATCATTTATAAGCTCTTTTTGAATTATTTTTCTGGCTTTTCTTCCATTGGCGGTGCTTCAGAAACACCAGGTAACTTACCAATTCCATCGAAAGTTTCTCCTTTTAATTTGGAAAGTTCTTCTCTCTTTTTGTATATTAATTGGTAAGGCTCTAATTTCTTCATCATACCGGCTAATTCAGTTTTAACTGCAGATTTCACTTTACCTTTTTTCATAAGGTAGGAAATAAACATTCCAACACCAACAGCGGCGGCAGCACCAAGACCAGCAGCACCAACTCCGGCAGCAGTTATAAGACCTAAAGCAGTATCTTTTTCCGAAGCAGGATCTGCAAATGCATGAGGCTCTTCATTTAAAACTGCGGATTCAAAAAGATCTTGATTAAGATTGTTTTCTAATAAATGCATCTCCATTTCATGATAGAAAAAATCTACTTCATGGGATTCACATGTATGACCGATTCCTGTATGGAATAGCAAAAGGAATTTAAGAGTTTCTTCATATTCCTCTTTAGTCGGTTGATAACCGAATTTAGAACAAAGATCTCTATAATCCTTTAGATCAGGTCTGATTTGTATTGCTTGACTAGGATATATCATTTCAATTATATGATCGTATTTTATTTATATATTCATGAAAAGACAACAAACAAAAAAAGAGCTTCCCGAAGGAAGCTCTTTAAGAAATATGTTAATCGTTTAAAGATTAAGCAAGTGAACCGAATGCGTTGTTCAACGATACACCTGAAGTTAAGTACATAGTTTCTGGGTGGAAACCAGCTTCAACTAAAGCGTAACGAGATTTAACCGCAACTTTAGGAGCCATAGTACCTTCAGCGATAGTTTGAACACTTTCAGCCATTAAGTAAGGCATGAACACTAACCCTGGAGAGTTACCGTCACCTTTACGTCCGATACACATACGAGTATCTGACCAGTTCATGTTTGGATCGTTATACACTGCCAAACCAGCTAAAGTACCGATTGGGTAAAGTGAACCACTCATTTGGTTAATTGTGTTAGCCATTGGAGCAGGTACGAATCCAGCAACGTCTTGTAAAGCTGAACAAACTTGACCGTTAGTAACTACGAAAGTAGCTGGTCCACGACGACCTCTAATAGCGATTAAGTTAGCGATAGCTAATACTTTAGACATAATTTTACGTTGACGAGTATGTAAGTTTTCTGAAGCAGAGTTAACGTTTTCAGTCGCAGCCATAGTAGCACCACGTAAAGTAGTTGATTGAATGTAAGCACCGAAGTTAGATGCAGGAGAGTTAGTGCTAGTTGAAGAAACTAGAGCAGCAGTAGCACCTAAGTTCAAGAAGAAGTTTTGACCTTGAGTACGGATTACGTATTCGTGGTTTCTTTCTCCTAGAGCGAAGATACGAGCAAGAATGTTCTTGTTGATTGATTGAGTTAATTCGTTGATAAGAACTGCTTCTACTTGAGATACAGCATCGATACCGAATTGTTTCAAGTCTTGAACTTGCTCACGAGTAACAGCAGCAGCAACTTGGAAAGTCTTAGCTTCAACTGATTTGTTGAATAGACTTAAGTTCATTACGTTATCTGCAGTACTTTCACCTTCGTTACGGCTATATGGATCGTTAATATCGAATCCAGTGTAGTCGTTGTTAGCAAGAGCTTGACCAGAGAAACCAGTGATGTGATCTTCTAGAGCTTTAACTAATTCAACTGAATAGTTAGAAGTAGTACCAGCAGAAGCTCCACCGATTGTGATGTTAGTTAAGCAATCTACGATTGTGTTAGAACCTGTTAGAGTACCAGCAACACGTAAGATTGGCATACCGTCAAGACGAGAAGAACCTACCATGTAGAAAGTAGCACCACCTGAAGCACCTGAACCACCTACTGTGAATCCTGGGATTGTGTTAGAACCGTAGTTCAATTTAACCATCAAAGGAACATCAGCACCAGTACCAGCAGTTTTACCACCAGCATATACGAAATCCAAATAAGTTAAAACACCCATTGGACCAGGCATTGGCACAACTGGAACTAAGTCCAATCCGATTGTTTGAGCTGCAACTTGCATAGCAAGAGGTAGCAATGTGTGAGCTTTATCACCAGAACCTGTAGTTTGAGTGTCAAAAGCATCTTGAGTACCAGGGTTTCCAGGGAAACGAGTAGCACCCATACCGTTCACAGCGCCTAGTTGAGCATATGAGTTGTTCTCATATAATTCGTGGTTATGGCAATATTTTGACATCCACTCAACTCTAGAACGCTCAGTGATTCCAGTATTAGACTCGATAATTGGAGCCCATTTTGAAAAAATTTCACTTTCGTTAATTAAGTACATTTTTAAATGTTTATTTTTGTTGTTTTATTGTTTTGTTTTCCTTTACACTTTTTGCATCTTAGTGTTGCGGAATATTATAATCTATTTATCTAAGATCTCTTGGATATTTTATCTTTTGAATCTTCTTTTTAATTCAGCAGCTACAGTATCCATGTATTCAGTTGGAGTTTCGTACTTAGATGATTCGTTGATTGGAGCAACAGGAGTAGTAGATTCTACTTTAGTAACTCTTAAATCTCTAGATGACCAGAAAGAATCGATTTGATATTGTGTATCAAGAACTCTTACCGAAGCTTGAGCTTTAATAGCATTCTTTTGTGATTCGTTTAATGAATTCCAAGCTTCAGCATAACGATTTGGCATATTAGCTAACCAATCATTTTTAGCAACTGGTTTAGCGAAAGCAGATTCCCAAATGTTATTAGCATCAGTTGAACCGTACCATTTAGTAGACTCGAAAAGACCAACGATTTTTTCTTGCATTTCAGGATTTAACGCTTCAAATTCGTTTCTTTTTGATTCTGCTAAGAAATTAAAGAAATGCATTTTAGATTTTTTAACTTCATCTTTTTGAGCTTTAGCGGATTCTAAAATAGCATCAACTTTAGAGTTAATTTCTTTTTCAAATTCGTCAGCAGTTGTAGCAGTAGAAGCAGTAGCATCAGCACCTTCATTTACTTTAGAATCATCTTCGTTTCCGTTTTCTGATTTATTATCGTCTGTAGGATCGTTAGTAATAACTTTTCCTTCGTTAATTCCTTTAACTACATAGTCCATATAACCAGTTAAACTTGATTGGTTCTCTTTTAAGTACTCAGTGTACTTGATAATAGAATCACAACCTTCAACGATATAATCTGTATGGGAAATGATGTTATCAACTTGTTCGTTGATGTAAGTTTGGTAAGCAAAACGCTCATTAACTTCTTTGGTAACGTGGTTTTGATATTCGATTGAAGAATCAAGAGATTCAGCGATTCTCTCAGTATAAGAGATTCCATGATCTGCTTTTTCAGCAACCATTTTAGTGTACTCAATTAAGTGGTCAACTGATTCAGCAAGTTTTTCTGAATAGTTAATTCCTTGATTTGATTTCTCACCAACCATTTCAGCGTAATCTTTAACCTTTTCAAGGTTTTCTACGATGTAATCATTGTGTGATACCAAGTGATCGAAATTCTCTTTTAAAGAACCTAGGTTTTCTTGGATTTGATTTACTCTTTTTGCGATAGTTTCGGTATACTTAACCAAAGATTCATTACTCTCTGTTACAGCATCAGTGTTACTCTCAGCGATTTGTTTTTTAAGGTTTTCAATTTCGTTTTTAACGATTTTTGTATATTCGTTAAAATCTTCAACTGAAATGTTCTCCGTTGTATTCATTTTTGAAGATTTGTTTATGTTTTGAGTTTGTTTGTTTTCATCAATTTTATCATGATCTTCGAAAGACTCAGCTAACTTAGAATCATAAGGTATTTCATAAAGTCCTAATGTATCATCCATCTCAAATCCAAATGCTTCATTTACTCTTGATAATTCAGCATTAGCAAATCCAGGATCTGCAACTAAATCGTAAGTAAACATTTTTTTGATTTTAACGTGACCATTATTCTCAACTACACCAGCAGCACGACTAGAAATATGTAAAGGAATACCAGCATCAACTAATGCTTTTGCTTCTTTACCAGCACTAGTATTAAGTAGACGAATTCTACCCATTACTTTTTTGGTGTTTTTGTCGTAATCTAATGCTTCAATAACATGTGATGCATTTTTTAAAGAAACTTCAAAAGATTTTGGATGATCTAATTCTCCTAAAAGTTTACTCCCTTTTACCTTTTGTAAAAGTTCATCTATGTGAGGAAGAACTTCTTTTTCATCGTAAATACGATTGTTTTTGTTTTTAACGCCGATCTCTGTAAAGATTCCTTCTAGAACGTAATTATCACCTTCTGTTTTGATGTCTAATTCAGAAGAGGATCTTTCCAGTACGAGCAAATATTTTTGACTCATTTTACTTAGTTGATTTTTTTATATATCTATGTTTATTATGATTAGAATCCACCAGTTGCTTCAGCGGCTTTCTTAGCGGCTGCTAGTTTTTCTTCGTCTTCTAATTCTTTCATTTTCTTGTTGGTTCGGATATCATCTGATGATAAACCAAGGAAACGTTGAATTAAGAATTCCGAAGCAAAGTATTTAATTTCGTTCATATTAGCATCGGTTTCTACAAGACCATCTTTCATTGAAGTAACAAAATCTAATCGTTTTTGAAGGATTTCAATCTCTTTCATCTCTTCAAAGATGTTATATTTATTGAACTTAATTCCAATTTGTGCCTTAAAAGCATCATCATCTTTAAGTTCTGGAAAGTCTAAACACATTTGAATCCATAAAGGTTTTACCAAGATTTCTTGATAAACTGAACGCATACGATTAACAAAACGACCAAATTTAATTTCATCTCTTGTCATACCTTCAGCATTCATTTCCCATGATGGAGGAGATTCCATATCAAAACGAGAAAGTGGAATTTTAGATACTTTAATTAGTTTCTCACGGAAATATTTAAGAGCATCTGTATCTGATAAGTCTGGACCATCATTACCAATATTCTCGATAGTAGGTTCACCAGCTTCCCCAGAAGGTAACCAATACTCTTTGTTGAAAGGCATCATTGGTTTACCATTAACTTTAAGTTCTCCGGATTCAGTATCAAAATCAATATTCTCTCGGTAATTTTGCATCAGAACACCTAAGCTTTGACGAGCTCTGGTTTTAGATTTACCACCGACAGGAATAACGAATTTAGTTTTGAATGAGGCATTAACAGTAGCCCAAATAACTCTTGAGTGCTCCATAATACGAAGCAAGTTGAATGCACGAATAAGACGTTCTACATAAGAAACACGACTTACGGTATTGGCATGTGCATATGAAAGGTAGATTAGCTGTGAGTCATAAATAACTCTTTCTTTACCAGGTTGAGCTTTAAATTGTTTCCAAATTTTCTTACCTTCTTTATCAAGACCTGGTTCTAAAGATACTGGATCAAGTTCTTTGAAACCGATAATTCTTGTTTGTTCTTTATTATAGATAATCTCGAATGCGAGATATCCATCAATTAACCATTTACGAAAATAAGACCAAGCAGAAATATCATTATTGAAGCCAAAGTACTGGTAAACTCTTTTAAAGTTTGTATCTAAAGCGTACTTAACAGCCTCTAAAGTTTCTGGTTCTAGTGTCTGATCATCAAAAGTTAATGGTGTACAGAAGTAATTTTTTTCGTCATAGACGATACATTCGTCACATAAGGTATCGAGAATCTCTTCAATTTCATCTTGGATAGAGAATTTTCTAAGATCTTCTCTCTTTTTAATATAAGATTTGTCAAAAATAGAAATACTTTTACGCAGATTAATATCTGTCATTGAAAGGTTAGCAAATAGAGCATAATCGTCATATTCACCACCGGCTGCATTTCTTGGATCTAGTCTCCAACCGAATCGGTCTTCATTGATACCTATGGCTTTTGAGTTTCTAAGCACCATATCATCGTACATCATCCCAAAAGATGATAACGATTTAAGAGCTTTAGAAACGACATTTCTTGAAGATGCGGATGGTTTACCTGCGTAAGTCTCCTCTCTATTTACGAATCCTGCCATATTAGTTTATTTGAGTATTTTATTATTTATTCGCTGATAGTTAGCCATATTAGCTTCAACTAATTATTTTATGAATTTATATCTATTTAGTTTTTTCGCCTTCTCTCTTTTCTGTGCATTCTTAGCGGCATTAGTAGTTTGATCTCTCACATATAATTCGAATCCTTTATATACATCAAATAAAGAAATTTTACCTTGAAATTGAGGGATAATTTTCGGTTTATCCATTCGAGAAACGATTTCCCAGTCTTCATAACAAACAACAACTTTTGTCTTTATAAGATCTGGTATATATGTTCGTATTGCCCATGAAAGTCCAGCTTTATCTAATGCAACTTTAAGTGCATAAAGATCAATAGGAACGAATGCTTGCTCTTGGCCATTGTATGGTGATCTTTTAATGGCAGCCTCATATATGGGTTTATACATCTCTCGTATCTTTCCAATAATATATTTTCTAGCTTTAGGTGGATACCAACTAATATTTAAACCAACTTCTAACTTTCCATTTTCTGTCATCACTTGACCTAAAGCAATAACGATTGGATTCATGTCATAATAATCTAATACATTCTTAAATTTCGGATCGTATCGAAAAACATAAATCTTTCCGGGCTTAAGTGCATTATCGTTTGTTTCTGATACTCTCTTATTTCGAACGTCTTTTAGAGTATTTAGAAACCATTGATACGCATCATCAATACCTTCTGATTGAGGTGTCTCTGGATTCTCATTCCCTTGTAATCTGATAAGACCAATGAGCATTTCAAATACATCTATAAGCGCTTTCATTAATTAATAGTTTTTGCGAAAAAATCTTCAGTTACCAACATATACTCCCAACCTCTATTTTTAGCAAACTCTTCAGCATACTTCTTCTTACACATATTCGTAACAAATGCCGAATATGCCCATTTATAACTTTCAATTTGTTTTGGAGTTTTTCTTTTAGGAGGATTAGGCTTCTTTAATTGAGCCTTAGGTTTAACCTCAACAATGATGGTTCTTCCATCTGCTGTTCTAACAACGAAATCTGGGAAATATGTATGATATTTTTCGTCGAGAGGATTGAAATATTTAATAGAAAGCGATTCCGAAGACCACTGTATGATCTCCGGATTCCTTTCACAATATAAGCAAAATTTCTTTTCCCATGATGATCGGTAAATGATTGGTCCATTACCGAAGTATTTCTTGCACTCTAGGATAGGGAAATATCCTTGAACGAAACCTGATTTCTTAGTTGGTTTGTTTCCTTTTATTGAGCGCATACATGTTAGACGTTATTAGTTTTGCTTTATAACGTCACCACTTGTAATGTATTCTTCTAATTCAGATTGAGTGAATACCATAGGATCTGCTTCTTTATTAGAATCATTGAATATATGTTTTCCACCGGTATAACCTTGATAGATCCATTCAGCTTGCCAAACGTCCATTCCAGGTTCCCAAAGGATATATTCAGCACCAGGTTTAAGATCTTTTGTCTTACTAACTGGAGCACCAAAATCTCTACTAGGATTAATCCAATTAGGGAAAACTTCTCTTCCTTTATAAGATTTAGATTCGTTTACTTGTTGAACTCCTCCAACTGAAACGGCACCACTGATTTGTTCAGTATTAAGGTTTAATGTGGTTTTCATATCTTCAGAGTTGAAGATGTAATTACCATCAGATACACCTTGATACATCATATTGGCATGAGTCTTACCGTCAAGATTGATAACGTATTCTTTACCAGGCATTAGCTCTGAAGCAGATTTAATAGCAGGTAAAAGAACATCAATATCAGTCGTTTTAGCAGGATCAAATTCCTGAGATTCTAATACGAATTCAGCAAATGTTTTAAGATTCTTCATAGAGAATTTTTTAGTTTTTAATTAAGCAGCAGTGATTTCACCAGCTTTCATAGCAGCATCAAGTTCAGCTTCAGTGTATTCACATGGAGCAGTAACTACACCTTCTTCTTTAGCTTCTGGATTGAATACATAAACACCATCAGTGTTTCCTTGATAAATGCAAAGAGAAGTTTCTTCTCCTTTTTTAACATTGTATTTTTTACCAGGAGTTAATTCTTGGTTGAATTCGTCGCTAGTAGTTTCTTTTTCTGGGTTGAAACCAGCAGCATCATTCTTAGCAGCTTCGTTAACGACATATTCGTCAAAAGACATTAAGTTTTTCATGTTTAGTTTGTTTTTATTTTTGTTTTTATATTTATCTTTATTCGATAATATTAATTAGAAGTAGTCAAAAAAGGACTCCAACCACCGGATGCAGAATCAGTAGTTTTGAATAAACCTTTAGTTGTTGGATTTGGATCTGAGGTTGTGGAAGTATAAGTTCCGGTACCAACAGTTCTATTTGGATCTTTATTAATAGAAGATTCTGCATTAGAATTAGATGGATCTAAAACAGCATCAGCCATTTGTTGCAAATCTTCTTCTACTTTCTCTCCATCATTAGTAGCTAGTGGTTGAGATTTAAGTATTTTATTAACTTCAACAAAGAATTCAGTTTCTTCTGGAGTTAATTTAGATTTTACATATTTAGCAATTTCTCTTAAGACTTTTGATCTTTCTTTGTTATTGGCAGCAATCTTAGCAGCTTCTCTTTTCGAAGCCATAAGAGGTTTCATATAAGGGAATTGTTGAAGTTTTTTCATCATTCCATTTAATTCAGTATCTTCATTAAATTTAACTGCAATTGCTTCAGCGGCAGCTTTTAATTTAGCATCTTTTCTAGCAGTTGCCATTTTTGAAGTGATATTATGAAACCAATTAGAGAACATTAATGCAGCAACTGCAAGTCCTCCACCGGCAATAGCCATTCCGCTTTTAATTGCATCAGCAGCAAGTATCCCTTTGGTTACTTCCCACCATTGAAGGTCTTCATTAATAGCTTCATCGATAACAACATCACAAGCCTCAACTAAATGATGTACACCTAAATGATCTCTGAACATAATTTGTCCGTTAACCATTTCTCTTGAAACTATAATACCGGAATAACCATCGGCAGCAACTATTGATTGTCCAACTCTTAATCCGTTTCCGTCAAAAGCAATTGGAGGACCTAGAATAAAATCCGAGTATGTTGGTAAATGATTCATTGATATTGTAGTATTTTATTATTTATTCTTCTTCTTCGGTTTTATCAGTAGTTAATTCCCCTTCGGCTTCTGCCTCTTTAGGGGTTTCAGCTCCAGGAATTACTTCTTTTTTACCAGTTTCTGCATCGGTCTCTTCTGCACTTGCTTTAGCAGCAGGTTTAATTCTTCCCAATTCAAACATTTTAGGAGAATCGTTGGTAAAAACTACATTTCGTCCGTAATCAAAAACAAATTTTAATTTGGGTTCTTTATCTTTCGTATAAACCTCAAAAGTTTTGGTAAAAGCATCTTGCTTTATATCAAAATCTTCTTTGTTTTCTTTTTTCCATAAAGCCCACCAGGTAGAACCCATAGTATAAGTTCTATTGAAGTTTGAAGACTTACCTTCGTTTATGAATTCAGAATATGTTTTAATTGCGTACATCCTGTTAGTTTATATTGAGTAAATACCTTCACGATCCATACCGCCATCAAGCGATAATGTTCCTTTGTATTTACCAGGATGTAGTTTATTCCATCCTTTAGCATATGCATTTTTTGCAATTTGTGTATAAAATGCAAATGCATTTGTGGTTTTCTCTGGTTTGAATCGATCCCAGTATTTGAACAAATCCAAAAGAGCAAAAGCAATGCAATCCTCTCGGTCCATTGGATTTTCATATCTTAGCTTTTGATTAGCTCTTTCAGCTATTAATATGAGCATCTTTTCAGCCTTTGGCGTCAATTTCTTTTGCTCTAGTGAAATACAAATTTCTTCGTATAGTTCTTTTGGTTTTACGTATATTGCCATGTCTTAAATTTTAGCGAACAGTATTCTTTTTTTCGCTTGAGATTTACTTCCATCAGGCAAGATAATATCGATCATATCATCATCACCCTTTTTGGTAAATTCTAAAGCATCCATCTTTACTGAATCACCTTTAACCAATCCATTAAATGGTTCAGCTAGAGTAGCAACAACATAATTGTCACTCGTTTCGGTTAAGAGTTTTTTTTTGTAAGCTCTTCGGTTTGAGTAGCAATTTCGCTCTCTACGATAGCTTTCGCTTTATTTATATGCTCAACATCGTAAATTGATAATTTATCAATTCTATTTAGTTCTTCTAATTTCTCTTGTAAGAATTGAATTTTTCTTTCAATTTTAGAATTTTCTTCAGCTATTTTAGCTTTCTCAACTTCTTCAGCCTCGATCAATTTAGTTAAAGAATTAGTGATATCATAGTTCATAAATTCTTTAACGATAGAAACTGCAGCTTCAGCGCTTTCAGCTTTAACGAATTCATTAACTTTCATTGCAGGATTAACCTTTTGAATGAAGATATTTTCAGCAATAGTGAATACCGTAGTAGAAACACCTTTGAATTTTTTAGATTCAACTCTGTAAGCGAAATCCATTTCTTTGATATTTGCACCTTCAGCGATTGCACGGTTAATAACATTAACTTTTTCGATTTCGTTGAATTTGAAAAGACCGGTTTTAAGTAAGTGAGTTTCTAAGTTAGCAGCCTCAACTAATTTACCATCAACTGTGATTTTAGTTCCTTCTGCTTCGAAAGTAACGTCTAATATAGATCCAGCTTTAGGGTAGAATCTCATACCGTTTTTAACGATAGTAGATGATTCCATTAAGTTAAGTAGGCTTTTGAATTTTTCATCTGGTGTAACTTCCGATTCAGTGATTTCTTCACCATTAAGAGTTAACATTTTTCCATTTGAATAGAATGTGTAAGTGTTTTCTTCTTCGTTAACAATAACCGGAGAGTAAACTTTGCTTACTTTGTAGTTATTATCACTTCCACCGATAGATCCTTTAGATTTTTCAGCATATTCTACTAATTGTTTAACTAGAGGAATCCATTTTTCTGAATCAAGATCTTCAGATACTGCAAATACTGGATTTTCAGCATTTGAACATTCACGAAGTTTAGAGATTGCTTTTGAGTAGAATTTAGATTCTCTGTGGTTTTCTAGATCGAAAATAACGGATTCAACTAAGATAGCAAATTCATTTTCAGTTAGTATGTTATTACATTCTTTGATGTAATCGTTAATAACTGGCATCCATGAGTAAGCTGACAATTCTTTGATTGCAGTTCTCATAATGTTTACTTTTTCGATTAAGTAAGGATTAGCAACTCTTGAAGTTGATTCATTGATAGAGGCACTAGCAACTCCTTTAGCTTTAGCCTGATCAACACCTTTACCCATTAAATAAGTATAAGCATCAGATGCAGTTGAAGATCCTTCAGAAACTTCTACAGTAGCAAATCTAGAAAGAATACGCTCTGCAATAAATTTTGATGTGTTATTTCTATCAATGCTCTCAAGTAGAGTTGAAACTCTCTCTTTCAAAGAAGCAGATTCGAAAGCGGTTTGTAATTTTGACATGTTTATATGTTTTTTTGTTTAAATGATTTTACTTTGCAGCACCTACACCTTTAAGGTTAGGATATTTTTTAAGAACGGCTTTAACAATATCTTTTTTAAGGTCTTTATATTGTGGCCAAGTTGCCCAAACTAATGCAGTTTTAGCGTGTTTTTCATCATGAATAGGCCATGATCTTTTATCTTGAAATACGAAGTCAGTATCTTTTAAAGCAGCTCTAACTTTAGGATCAAGTTTTTCATCTAAATGATAATCTAATACATCAACTAGTACTTCGTCTTCAATTCCTTCGATTTCCATTTCCATAGATTCTGCAAGGATTTTCTTGATTTTTTCTAGTTTTTCTGCATCTTTAAGAGCAGATTGTAATGCTGCAACTTTAGCTGAATCTGAATCATCATCAGTTTTAGTTTCATCATCGTCTTCTTTATCTTCCATGTCTTCGTCATCGCCAGTCTTCAACTTATCTAAAGCCGCTTTAACGTCTTCGTCTGGTTTAGCTTTTGATGGCGGAACGCCTTTGGTAAGATCTTTTGTACTAGCCGTAAGTATATCATCATCTTCAAATAAACCTTCGTTTATTCTTTCAAATACTTGACCAAGAACACGTTGTTTACGTTCTTCGTCAATACCTAAAGTTGTAAGATAGGTATAAACTTGTTGAGGTGTTTTACCCTCTTCCGCTAATTTTTTTACAATAGGGTATAAGGACCCTTGACCATAATAAGAGTAAGCTCCTATTAAATGTTCGTTTACAAATTCATCGTAAGATTTGATACTCATGTCACTTCTTGATTTTATTATATATCTTTGTTTTTATGTATTAAATGATCCTTGGGAATCAGTTGGTTTTGGCCAAGGTACAGGATCTTCCGAAGGAATTGCATTTTCAGTAACAATAAGTCTAGTTGCATTTGCATTATGATCGGTTGTTAATTGGCCAGTTCCACCTCCGGTTACGGTAGGTGAACCATTAGCACTGGTCGATCCAAATCCAGCCTCAACTCCGGTATTTCCAACTATACCAGTAGGACCTAAAGTAAATGGAGGAACTATAGTAGATTGTGCGAATTTCTGCATAGTAGAACCAGCAAAGATTTCTGTTTCTGGGCGGAAGATTGGTAAATGACTCTTTATTTGTAGAGAGAATGTTACTTTAAATTCTTTCTTGTCGGTAAAAGAGAATTCTACAGTTCTTTCATTTGTTATTTCATCAGGAAACATGATTAAGCAAGGGATTCTAGTATAACCAATATCTACTTGATAAACCTTATTCTTGTAGAATGTTTTGATAATAGCTTCTGAACATTTGAATTGATCTAGGATAGAATCTAGGTATACCGTACAATCAACGTTCATAATCATCGGAACCATATAGGTTTCGTAGCTATAAGTGTTCAAAGTTCCATCGGTTTCTTGTTTAAGTCTATTCATACGAACATACTTATTGACAATGGCCGAGGTTTCAATTGATATCCCTGAAAAGTCACAAATTCCTCTAGGAATCTTGTTATAGAAGGCTTCTGCCTCAAGTAATTGAGGATCGAAATCTATATTATTTAAGAAATTATCTTGTAGATAACGTTCAGTACCCGTTGTACTAAAATAAAAAGGAACTCTAATTTCTCTTTTATCGTTAACACCCCTTCCGGTCTGATTATACCATTGGATAGAATCATAAAGGGTTGCTAGTAGCCCAACCATGACGTTTCTGAAATAAACGTCGTCTTTGTTAAAATGGAGGTCGTAGTAAGACAATTAAGATCTTTTATTTTATATATTCTCGTGAAATTACGAGATATTCTCTATATGCAATTTAGAGAAACCGGATTCTTTAACCGCTTCAACTCTTTTATCGAATAACTCAATAGGAAGTTCGGTATGGTTAACTACCCATGTATTAAGTGAATTTTCAACCGATACATCTTTTAGGATTTTAAGAATTTCATATATACCACCAGAATCTACCGATGAGAAGATTTCATCTAAGAATAATAGGTTTAATGACGGATAACGAATCTTAAGTAGACGAAGAAGAGATATGATAATTACAAAATCTGCTTTTTTACGTTCACCAGTCGACATACTACGAGCATTAATTTCTTCACCTAAAGATTGTATAGAACAATCGAATTTTTCATCGAATTTAATCATATATGGCAAGTGCATTTGCTTTGACATATTCTGAATAGATTGATTAATTGTAGGTAGAATAGTTTTCATCGCTAGATTCTTAACACCATCATCACCAAGAACACCTTCAACGATATCTAAGAAAGTATCTTCGGTAGAATTGCTAGATAAAGACGATTTTCTTTCTAGTAATTTACCTTCGTTTTCTGATAGGATTTCATTAAGATAATCCATATCCTCTTCTTTGGTTTCTTTAGCAATTCTTTCGGCTTCATTTTTGTATTGACCGATAAGTAGATTGATTTTGATACAAGATGAATCCATATCTTTGATCTTACTGGACAAAGAACTCATTTTGCTCGATAGATCGGTATATTCTTCTTGAATATCAGTATACTCTTCTTGCTTGGTTCTTACTATTTCTTCTAAATGAGATTTAAGATGTTGATGATCTTCTGTGTTTAGGTCGGCATTACATGTAGGGCATTTTGCATTATTGTATAGCTTCAAAGAATTAACGGCATTACGAAGTTCAAAAGATACTTGTTCTTTTTCAGTTCCTTTTGATCGAATAGCTTCGTTGAATTCAGTTTCTTTAGTTTTTACTAATGATAATGAATCAGAGATCTTACGTTTTTGTTCGATCATATCTTTGATCTTTCCTTTGTACTCTTCAATTAATCGAAGGCGATCTTCTTTTTTAGATGATTCGAGGGTAGATATTTTTTGATTAACTGATTCGATTGATTCTTGAATAATATTTAGCTCATCACCGAGAGTTTTGATTCGGTCTCGAAGATCTTTTCTTTCGGATCTAATCTGATCGCGCATTTGATTGATTATAGTGAATCCAAATAGACGATCGACAATATTACGTTTATCACCGGTTGACATGGTTAAGAAAGACCTAAAGTCATTAATGGATAGAACAATAATATTCTTAAATACCTGATATGGAATATCGAAGATTTCGGTTTCTAGATAATCTTGAACATTTGCATTACCGGCAGTATCATAAGTAACCGTATCAATTTTTACTTCAAATAGATTTGGTGATACTCCTCTGGTAATTTCAACAATTTTGTTTTTTGAACGAATAACTATTCGACACCAAAGATTCTTATTGATTCTATTAGGAAGATCGGATTTGTTCTTTCTTTCAATTCTTCCATAAAGGGCAAATGTTATTACTTCAGATATTGTGGATTTTCCATGTCCATTAGATCCTAAAAGAAGATACAGATCACCTGAATCTTTTTCAAATTCTATTTTTTGGATTTGATTTCCATAACTATTGAAATTCTTCCACTCTACTGTTTGAATTCTCATATTAAATTTCTTTGATGGTTTGGTTGTATAGCTTAGATATTTTTGATTCGATTCGTTTCTTTACTGAATCATCTACACTACGCATTTGAGTAATATATTTTTGACACATTTCAAATATAGAAAGAGTTTCTAGTTCAGAACCTTCAATCTCTATATTCTGATCTTCTTCAAAAGGGAATACCTCTAGCTTCCTAGACACTTCTGCGATGGCGTCTATGATTGGGTTAACTTGGTATTTAAGAATATAATGCGACGGTACATAGAGATCAACTCGGTTATTCTTACATTCATCTAGTATATCACCTAATGTATTTTCTAAATAACGATTAAGATGAACTCTAACGAACCGAGGTGAATAAGTGTTTTCGTGGAATGTTTCTTCGAATGTCTTAAAGTTAAATTCGTAAAACCCTTTTGGATTTCCCGCATCGGAACGGGTCATTTGGTAGGGATTTCCGACCATAGTAACATTACCTCTTTTCTGTCCCCAATGTATGTGTCCAGAATAAACTTTTTCGTAGGTTTTTAGATCATCCGCTTGTAAACCTTCTTCCACATCTCTCGAATTGTCGAATTTAAGAGAGTAGATGTTGGTATGACAGAAAAGTACTTTAGGATCTTCTTTACCAAAATTGGCAATACAAGATTTTTCTTCATTAACATCTGTTCTCCAAGGCATAAATAATGCTTTGGTTCCATTAATATCAGCTAATGTAGGTTCTTTGATGATGTGAACTTTAGGAATGTACTTTAAACAATCTAATGAAGATATGTCATTAGACGTTTTCTTCATAACATCATGATTACCGGCTATAATGTATATTGCATCAAATATCTGACTAAGTTCTTCGAATAAAGACATTCCTTCATGAAGAACCATTAGATTAATAGATTGACGATTATCAAATACGTCACCGGTATGTATTAGAACAGTTCCTGGTTCATATAGCTCTTTTGCCCTTGGTATAAAATCTTCACGAAACCAATCAGTCATAGTGGTTAACCATTCAGCCGAATTAGATCTTGCTCCTAAGTGTGTATCTGATATAATGATGGCTTTATTGGCGTTTATCTTCATTAGAATAGTGCTTTAATGTTTTGTAAATATCCTCTTGATTTAAGATCGTGAACTAATTCCGTTTTAAATTTATTTGATAGAGATTCGTAAAATTTGTCAGGTGATATTTCATAGATTTCAGACATACATGAATAAATTTCAATTCTAGGTCCTGGTCCGATTGCTTTAATCAAATGACTGTAAATTTCATTAATTTCAGCTTTACCAATTTTCTTAAATTCTCCATTGAGTGGTTGAAGATATGCTTGATATTTTTCAACTTTAGCAATTTCTTCATATATTCTTTCTTTTACAAGATCGACATCGATAGAATCTTCGATAGATGGTTCTTTGTAAGATTCATCGATTGAAAAACTTTTATTTGAACTTTCTAGTTCAATTTGGTCATATTCGTTATCGAATATCTTGTCTCTTTTTATTAGTTCTTCTTCAGGAAGATCATTTTCTGGAGTATTCATTTTATATACTTGCTGTTATTGTTGTATCGCTTTCTGTTAATCTCATATATTCATAATTTATGCGATACATGGTTCGGCTGTTTTTACCGGAACCGTTTCTTATTTTTAAGATCTTCAACCAATATTCGTTATTCATATGCATTGAAGTATCTTGGATAATACCATAAATCATATCGGCAGTATGTGATAGACCGGCAGATTCAGCGATATTTCCTAGGCTTAATTCAGTTGAATCATAACCACTTCGATTAATTTGAGTAGCAGTTATTACAACCCAATCATTTCGAACAGCCATAGCACGAAGATCTTCGGCAATTTGCTTAATCTTCATATAGGTATTTTCCGTGTTTGGATTTCGATAATTTGCTAGGATATTAATATAGTCAATTATGATTACTTTGAGTTTTACACCTTTTGTTAATTCTAGTTCTCTTAGATATGTTTCAATTTCAGGAACAGTTACTTGAGAAGTTGGATATTCTTTAACGAATAGATTTCCTGTAGGAATTACCCCATTTGATAAAGATGATAAACGACTTTGAATGAAACCGGATTCTTTTGATTTACGTTCATATTCACTTACTTTAACATTTAGAAGATTTGAACCAATACGATGGATAAAGTCGATATCTGCCATTTCGGCAGTAATCACCGCAACATCGAAACCGGCACGAACATAATTTACTGCATCATTAGCTAACCAAATTGATTTACCGACATTTTGTTCACCGGCATATACAATTAAAGATTTTGTTCGATAACCGCCACTGAAATTATCAACGAAATTATGACATGTTGTAATTTTTGAATTGGCAGTTGGAATGTGATTTTCTGCAGTGAAGAAGTCTTTACCTAAGTCCTTATCAAACGAAATAGAGTTTCGTTCGTTAATAAGAGATTTTACTTTTTGAATTACGTCCTTTACGTTATCTGGGTTTACCTTTACTGTCTTTACATATTCGATTGTATCAATCAAAGATTTATCGAGAGATTTCCATAAAATCCAAGCTTCACTTGTTTCTCTTAACCAATCAGGATCATATGTATCAACTGGTTCATCGAATACTAGATCGATAATAGATTCCGTAACACGGTCTTTAAATTGATCTTGTCTGGCAATTAATTTAACCTGATCTTTAGTGGGAATTTGTGAGAATCTTTGATTAAAACCTTTTGTGATTTTATGCAAAGTTGCAATTTCTTCGCTATCATAAAATCCTTCGTCGATATTTGCTAAATATTCTGGGTTTTTACGGGTATATAGGTAAAACGCCTTTTCAAATTCGGATGATCCAATCATAGATTTTATTTTTATATGTTGTTATAGAACTTCATAGTAAGTTGTGAATTTTGTATCTTTGTTTATTTTGATTTTGTTATCTTTTAGAAGAGTTTCTATTAGATCCGCATATTGCTCGGCATTTCCATTCAATTTCTCCTTTAACACCGAATCCGGAAAGATTACATTTCCGGTTTCTTCAAGACCTCGATAGGTATGAATGAAGTTATGACCGCCTTCTACCCAGTACCAATTTTGTACTAGATAGAGGAAGTCTTCATACGTAGGAAAATCTAACTCATCTCGAAATGAACCAAGAATATGTTTGATTTTTATTTGTTCCTTATTCAGCATCGTTACTATCTTCAGCGTTTAAGAAAATTTGTTCAACTTCACCTTCAGCAGAATCAATTCCATAACTGAATTTAGGCTTAATACATTTTTCATTAATTAACTGAAGTACTTCTTGAGTCCAAACTTCGGGAGTAAATAATTCGTTAGCCGGAATACCTTTTCCTAAATGCTTAACGATATAATTACGAGCAGTTTCTCGAGGAACGAAGTATTTAGTTTCACCTTGATAATCAAATGTATGTACTGTTGATTTATCTTTATCGTTCATTTTCTCGTATTCTTTGTCGGTAATTAAGTTACCTTTTTGAATACCACAATTTTCCCAATTCATATATTCTTCCATTCCGATGTAAGGATTCATTCCTTTATCCCAACGGATATGGAACTTAATAGGAATAGGTTTACCGAAACGATTTTTAAGAGTTTTTACAGTAACGATAATTCCAGTTTGTACGGTTCCTTCTTTAATTTGTGCTTTAGATAAAGCCAAGATAACAGAAGCTGAGTAGATTAAACCACCACCTCCAGATAAGTTCACGGTAGGGAACATTCCAGTAGAAGCATATGTGTGGTTTGTAAATACGAAAGGAATTCCAAGACCAGTTAAGTCAGAAGTAATAATACGGAATAAAGAACGAATTGATTTTGCACGAGTCATATCGGCAGCGGTATTTCCACTGATTGCATCATCAATTTCTTTTTGAGTTGCAAGCATACCTAATGAATCGAGTGCAATAAAGATTTTAGGAGTTTTAAACCCTTTCTCTTTAGCTTCCATTAGCTTCTTACATAATGTGGTAATTGAAGTACGGAATTTAGCGATATCTGAAACTGGTTGATGATCGAATTTTTCAGGATCAACACCGAATGCTTGAATGTTATCTACATCGACTGCACCTTCAGTATCATAATACACCACGTAATAACCCATTTCCTGAGCTTTTGCAACCATATTAAGAAGCAAAAACGTTTTACCAGTACCTGAATCACCAGCTAAACATATTGTTCGGTTATTAGGAATACCACCAAAAAGGTCTCCACTAAAAACTGCATTTAAGTGATAGTTTCCAGTATCAATCCATTCTGTAATTTTTGAAAAATCCGATTTGCTGATAACATCACCAAAAGGATTTATTTTTCTAAGCTCTTTCTGTAGCTCACCAATTGAAAATTCTTTACTCATATTTTATATTGTTTTGTTTTAATTTATATGTTAGAAAAGGCTTACTGTATATGCCAATGATGGATTCAAAGCCGGAATACCAGTTGGTGTTATAATTCGATTAAGTGGATCCAAAATTGAAGCTTGAAATTGACGTTCAATATTCATCTTAGGTGCAAATTCAATGGGATGCATTCCTGCTTTATAAGCGAATACATCACAAAATGTATCGTCTGAATGATACCATTTAAGTTTATCACCAGATCGAATCATTTCATATTTACCTTTAAGTTTTGGATTTTGATTAAGTAGATAATTGTAATATGCAGATGCTCGAACGTGAATAGGACAACCTTTTTGAAGTTCTAGTTTATCATTATCATTGATTACAAATTTTTGATAATCTGAAACCGAACGACCCATTGAGATTTTTTCGATATTCGAAAGTTTAAATTCTCGTTTGATTTCTTTGATTAGCTTAACTAAATCGCCAATATCTTTTTCGGTAATTTTACCTTTTGCGAACATGTATTTTACGGCATCGATAAGTTTACCTCGACAAAATACTGGTGTAGAAGATTGGATAATTTCTAGACCAGTTGTTTTGATATATGAAAGATTGTCGTAATCTTTACCATCTTTCCAAATGATATTTTGGATGTATTTCTTTTTAGCAACCCAAATGGCATTTTCGGCAATAGTTTCTAATTCGAAATCTAGATAATTTTCGGTATGGAATGTTTCGGCATAATCATTAAGAACTTTCTTAATGTAATTAGATAACCTAAAAGAATTAAGAGTGAGTACAAAATCTTTTACGGTTCCTTTCCATTGAACCGCTTCCATACATTCTTCAAATATTAGATAACCTGAATCGGTATCTGTATATTTCCAAACGTTTCCTTTAATTCTAGGAACTTCTTGACCTTCAACAACACATAATGCTTCGAGTAAAGGTTTATCGCGATGAAAGAATTCTTTGAAATACTTATCAACCATACGTTCAGTAAATTTGATAGCATCTTGTCCTTGAAGAGTTACCGTTTCTGCAACTGAAATATTGTAGAAGTGAAAATACTCATTCGCGAAGGCTCCGTAAATTGAGTTAATGATTAGCTTAATTCCTTGTTCCTGAGTACTGCATCGAAGTTGTTCGGCTTTAAGGGCGGTAATAGCATCTTCTCGATCTTGACCTGTTAGCGATTCGAGTAATGCTGGGATATCTTCTATTGCAATTTTTTCTGGATTGAAATTAATCATTTGTTTCTTTTTTATGGTCCTTTAATAGATCCTCGATTGATTTATATTCTTTTAATGTTTTAAGCTTAGCAGAATCATTTAGATAATGAGTAGCTTCTGAACGCTCGAATACGTACCATTTTTGTGTGTATTCGTTGTAATGAATGTATTTGCTGTATAAGTTGTACATATGTTTATTCTGTTATTGCTAGGTTTAAAGCTAATTTTGTGTTTGTTTCGGTTGAATCAAGAATTAATTTATTAGAACAAACGTGAATACGATATGTTTCTTTATCAATTCTAGATAAGAATGATTTGAAGATATTTTTAGGAGTTGTTTTGATTTTTACTCGATCATCTACAATAATATCAAAACCATCAGTTTTTACATGAACACCATTTTCATCGGAGTAAATAGATAACAATTCGCTTTTATCGAATGTTTGAAGAGATACGATTTTATTAAAGTCTTCGGCAGCTAGAGTGAATTGATATTCTTCAGAACCAAGATCGAATGCTCGAACAGTTTGATCCGGAGTCATTGAAGTAAACCCTAATGATATATCTTGGCAAGCAATTTCAATTTTAAGTTTTTGATCTTGTAAGATTATTTTATCGGCATAAGTTAATTTATCTTCTAGATCTTCAAAACAAGATACTTCAGCGGATAAATGATGGGCATCGAAATATTTCAAACATTCAAGTAGTTTGGCACCTGAATAAAAAGATAATTTGATTGGTTGAGATACTGGTGATTCGAATTCGAATACGTCATTAATAGGTAAATGATTAGATTTTACAACATCCTTAGTTGGAGTATAAACATCTGACCAAATTCTTTCGCTATCGAAATTCAAATAGATTGAATTATCCATTAGCAACATTTTTCTTACTAACATTGATAGATTTGCTACGGAAATCTTCTTGATTTTAATTTTCATTTTATTGATTTTGTTTATTATTTTATGATTGATTTGTTTCGGTAGTAAGATCTACATATCCTTCACGTAAGTAAGGATCTAACCAAGAGCTTACGTTTTTTAGAATTATGCAAGATTCTCTGGTAATTTTGCCGTTGTTCTTTTGTACATGTTTGACTGTAATAAACCAACCATCTTCATCCATAGCTAAATCTTCTTCGAAGATAATGTCGCATTTAGCCTTTGGTTTTCTTAAGTGATGTAGTATCGCCATATTTAATTATATGAAAAAAGGGATCCATATAAATGAATCCCTTAATATTGTTAATAATTTAAGTCTATCCGTCGCAAGATAAACAATTTTCATCGAGTGCTTTAGCGGCAATATCACCTCGAAGAACAGATTCGGTTCTCATGTAATAAAGCGTTTTGATTCCTTGTTTATAGGCTTCCATGTGAACTTGATTAATGAACTTGGGAGTAGCTTCCGTAGGGAATGCAAGATTCAAAGAAACGGATTGGTCAATGTATTGTTGACGTAGACCAGCTTGCTTAACAAGTTCTAATTGATTAATTTCTTTGAATGTCTTAAATACATCTTTGAAAGGAATTAACTCAGAACGTTCAATTTGAGATAGAGTTTCTGCTTTTTCTTTATTTACTAAGGTATCTCCGTGAAAGAACCAATCATCTAAGAATTGTAGCCCTTGTACAGATCCACCATCAATAAGTATTTGATCCCAAACTTCTTTTTGGTTACGTTTCATACGTTTCAGGAATTTCTCTAGTGTAGGATTTTTACGAATGAATGTTCCTTTAGCAGTTTGTTCGGTGAATACGTTTGCTGCCCATGGTTCAATACCAGCAGAAACATTCCCACTCAATTTAGAATTTGAAACGGTTGGGGCAATTGCTCTTAAGTGAGTATTACGCATTCCAGTTCCAATACACCATAGTGGCTCGCCATATTCTCTTGCCATATCTCTAGAAGCTTGTTCAGATTCAATTTTAATTTGAGAGAATATTTTACGAGTTTCAAATTGAGCAAGAAGACCTTCAAAAGGAATTCCTTTATCTTGTAGGTAAGTGTGCCATCCTAAAACTCCTAGTCCTAAAGCTCTTCCTTTTTCGGCAGATCTAACTGAATTAGTGAATCCGCTCATGTATTTGGCCTTTTGAATGAATTCTTCAAGTACACCATCTAAGAACCAAGTTGATGTGTAAATAAGATCAGTATCTTTCCACTCATCATATTTTGCAAGGTTAATAGAAGATAAGCAACAAACAAATGAGTGGGATTCGTCGGTATGTAATGTAATTTCCGAACAGATATTAGTCATGTAAACTTTCAAACCATTATTCTTGTAAGCTTCAGGATTGTTGCGATTAACATTTCCTTTGTACATGATATATGGTTCACCTGTTGTACGACGTTTACGAATTACCGCAGTCCATCGAGCTCTTGCTTCTTTGTCACCTTGTTCAACTTTTTGCATAAATGCATCAGAGACAATAACACATTGATGTAGGTTTAGCGATTGACGATTAACGTCACCTTTTGGTTCACGGATCTCTAACCATTCCCAAAAGTCATTGTGTTCAATATCGATATTTACTGAAGCAGCACCTCGACGAACACTTCCTTGTGAAGTAGCTAAGATCGTTGAATCATAAATTTTACAAAATGGAACAACTCCATCAGAAGTTCCATTGTTTTTAATTACAGTTCCGGCAGAACGGATTTGGTTAATTCCAACACCAACACCTCCACCATGTTTTGCTAATAACATAAGTTCTAGGTTCTTGGTACCAATATCAAAAATTGAATCAGCAACATCAATACCAAAACATGAGATAGGTAAACCGCGTTCAGTTCCAGTATTAGATAAAACAGGAGTAGCTAAATTTAACCAACCTTTCCAAATATAATCAAAGAATTTGGAAGCCATTTCCGGCTTTCCTAATCGTCTAGCAACTGTTGTACACACTCTCCAATAGGCGTCCTTTGGAGTTTCACCTTTTAATAGATATCCTTTAGATATCGTCTTTACATAAATCTCGGTATTTCCCCAAATAGGAAAATCCACTCCTAGTTCCCATCCTAATTCGGAACCGTGATGATTTACGTTGTCTTTCTTTTCTTCCATATATTTACTTAATTTTTAATTCCATAATTCTTCATCTGACCAGTTTTCATTTTCACCGGCTTTTGCATAATCAGTAGATCTGATAGCAAAAAAGTCTGTGTGAGTAGTTCCACCAGTTAAATGATCGAACCATTCAAGTTCGTTAGCTGATTCGATATCATAATTCATAATTGGTTCGTAACCTAATTCTAAAAGTTTTTCGTTAGCTCTACGAGATATAAAGTTTTTAACATCATATGCTTTAAGATTTAGAAGATCTCCATTTTCGAATATTTTATCTATAAATTTATGCTCCATTTCTACCATAAGTTTCGCGGCATATTCAACTTCTCCACGAACATCTTCTTTTAATTCTGGATATTCTTCACACATATGACGGAATAATTGACAACCCATTTTCGAATGTAGAGATTCGTCTCTTACTGACCATTTCATTTGTTGACCAATTCCTTTAAGCATATTTCTCATTTGGAAAGAGTATAAAACTGCAAAAGATGAGTATAAAGAAACTCCTTCAGCGAATCCCGAGAATATAGCAAGAGATCTTGCAGCATCTTTTCTAGCTTTAGCAGATTTTAGTAAATCTTCGTGGGTATAATCAGATTCGGTTGAAAGTAAGAATTCGAATTTGGCAGCGATAGTAGGCTCATGCATAAAGGCAGCAAAATCTTCAAGACCTAAAGTCTCGTTAAGATATGAGTATGCAGTAGCATGTATAGTTTCTTGAGAGCCAAATGCCATAGCCATTTGTTTGATTTCATGTTTAGGAAACCATTTGGTTACCATTCCGGTCCAATAATCAGAAACAGCACATTCAGTTTGAGCAAAACCAAGAAGGATATTTCCAACAAGGTGTTTTTCGTGTGGAAGTAGATGTTCTTTCCAATCTTTTACATCACCTTGCATTTGTATTTCAGTATGTAACCAAAATGCTTGCATTTGTTTTAACCATCCTTCGTTGTAGTACACAGGGTACTCAAAGGGCTTGTATTCAATACGTTCTTCGAATAATTTAGGCATTTTTCTTTGTTATTTTAATTAGAGATCTTTCAATATCGAGACCACGATTCTTATTCGTTTTACGTTCTGTATAAAGGTCGGTTAGAATTTCTTTTAACACAGATACCTTAGAGTTATCATATATTGCACCAGTGACTGATACGACGAAATTGGGATCTTGACGATATTTTTCTAGATTTTGTTGATTTTGTTCTTTTCGTAAGAATGATTCTGGTGAAACATTATATTGACGCATAATTGAAGGATATAGAGAAGCATAATCGAAACAGGTTGCTGCTTTAAACATTCCAGGTTCAGGTTCTTTAACATAAGCACCTTCGTAAGAACCTTTAACCTTTTCCGTTCTATCATCGGCAATTACTTGATTTCTTTTATAATAACCTTTCCAAAGAAGCGCTTCAGTAACATTCACCGCCGAAGAAGCTCGATAGATGGGAATACTACAAATACATCCAATGGAGAATACCATATTAAGAGTTTTTAATTTTCTGTGTATTAAAGACACCAAAGCAGCATCGACGGCATTATACAAAATATATTTGTCATAATCATTATCGTATAGTTCTTGTAGTGTACCGTTATACTTTAATTTAGTTGTTCCTAAAACAGCATTAGCCACAAAATCAAGTGAATTACTTTCTTTAATAGCTACTGTTCTATCCCATCTTCGGTAGATGTCAAGATAGTCAATAATACCTACGTGCATTAAGATGTTATCGTTACCTTGTACTTTTCTACTAGGTGATGCGGCAGTTATATCTATTCCGAGCTTTTTGCAACGATTATAGATGTATTTCCAGTCAAAGTTCATAAAGTTCCAACCGATCATTACCGAGAAGTTTGGAATAAACTTATTAACAAAGGTGTACATCATATTGAATTCATCTTCAAAACAGATATATTTAAAGTCCCAATCACCGAAGTTCTTTAGGTATTCACGATGTTTATCGAATATTTCTTTCTCTTGTTCTTTACTGATTTGTTTCCAACCGAGTACAATAGTTTTATTTGTTTCGGTAGATATTGCAATAGTGGTAATTCTTTCTCGAGCAACATTAGGATCAGGGAAAGAATCAATTACTTCTGTTTCAATATCGACAGATTGTATTTTTGGTAGATGAAAACCAATGATTTCGTCTTTATCTTCGTCTTCTAAATTGTTAATAAATTCATAGATGGAGAATTTTTGAAGACGTTTATCTTTAACTTTCTTTACTGCTTTACCATCCCAATTACGAAATTGATCGGATTTTTTTGAATCGGATTCTGAACAGATTCGCCAATTTGAGCATTGCTCTTCGGTCAATTTGTACTTTTTTAAGCGAATATTTCCTTCCTTATTGAAATAAGAAACGGTTAATTCGTTGAAGTTGTTTTCGATGTCTAATATCATTTACTTTGTTTTAATGGCGAATTCTTTATTTATATGACCACACTTAGTGCACTCGAAAGTTGGGATAGGCATGTAAGAATCTTTAGAGCTTCCGGTGACGATAGCTGATATTTTGCGTATCATGTATACTTCACGAAAACGTTCATTCTCACAACCTTCAGCTTCGCACTTTACTGCAGTTGTCATAGATAAATCGACACCAGGTCCTTTTAAATTTTGTAAGTCCATAAGTTCTTTTATTTTAATCCAGTTGATCCAAACCCGCCTTCACCTCTTTCAGTAACACCATCAAATAGATCATCGATAGTTTCAACTTCCTCAGGCATTGAGTAATTAACTGGTAGCAATATAAATTGCATTAGTTTTTCTCCTGGGATAATATCAACATAACCAGGATCCGATGAATATGCTGCATCACCAAATGTTTCTGATGGTTGGTTTGTGTTTATAATATGTAAATGAATTTCGCCTTGGTAATCTTCATCAACCACTTCAGCACCAACGACGATACCTTTCTTCGTAGCAATTCCACTCTTATTAAAAGCAATAAGAGCGTGTCCATCAATTACATTTACTTTGATTCCACTCGGAATTAGGATTCTACCTCCAGGGGCAAGAGAATATGGTTGACCATCATTCCATTCATCAGGAACAAAGAAGTCTATACCAGCCGATTTCGAAGTTCCTCGGATAGGAGACTTCACATTACGTACTTTTAGAAATTTCATATTGATTTTATATTTATATGAAATTATATGTCGGATTTGGGGTGCTTGGAAAGTCTTCTATTTGGATTTGTTAAAAAGTATAACCCAAAAAAGAATCCCGAAATGGAATAGAAGATGATATCTGTTATTAGATAAGAACCCGTCAGCTTCGTCACCAAAGCAAATAAGGCGTCGAATCCGAGTGGGTTGAAGAAGGTTGCTAGGATCAGGCAGATCGTCCTCCACGATAATTTCCTGAATTGTCTTTTTACTACTGTCACTATCCATTTTAGTACTTTTAATGAGAACTGCTAAACTTAAAAGGCAGTTCTAACTTCTTCGCTTCCTTTAATGAAGTCATTAAATTTCTTGAACGAAGATTTCTTCTTTTTCTTCGGTTGGCCTTTAACCAACGAATAAGGGATATCACCAGATCCTGTCTTTTGTGTAACAAAACCTGATTGAGTTCCTGGATTTCCTGGCAATGCTGGAGCACCCATTCCATTTACAGAAGCAGGTGTCGCAGCAGCAGTATTTTCTTTTACTTGTTTCATTATTAAGATTCTTGCATAATCATTGCCTGAACAATATTAATCGAGATCCATCCGGTTTTTTTGAAGAATTCTTTTGCTAACTTTTCAATCTTCTTAATTTGAGCTCCTTTGATGCGATTTTCGGGACCATCGGCTTCATTATTCCAATCATCTACCGCTTCTTCGAAGGTTCCGTCAAAATCTTTTGATTTTTCGGCAAATTCCGTAGCCGCAAAAGTTCTTCCGGCTTCGTCGTTATAATCCGTCCAATATTTAACGTCTATGGATTCGTTAACGAATGATTCGAATGTAGGTATGTAGTTATTTGTCATTGTATAGTTTTTATTGTTTAGATGCCCAATCTTTAAGTTCGTTTGTAGCATCTCTTAGTTCAGCTGGTGTCATTTTGGTATCACCAAATTTTCGGTTTCCTTTTACACCAACCGAGAAAATTTCGTAACGTTTTTCTTGTGGACCGTATGGATATAATGAAATACTGCCTAAACCATGATCTTCTAAATAAGTTTGACCTGGATAGTAAATTAACATCCAGTCACTTCTATCTTTTAATTCAAATCTGATACATGGTGCACCAGTATTAAAGAATTTTGCACTATGCAATTTATCTTCTTGACCGTTGAATGCCTCATTAAAAATCTTTTCGATTAATTTATGATCTCTGGTGTATTTATAGAATGGTCCAGTTCCTGATTTAATTTTAATGGCTTCGTCAAGTTCTAATCGATCAATTGATTCATTAATAAATGATTCAAATGTAGGAACGTGTCTATTCATTTTATAATTTTCTTTTACTTTTTGTGGTAAACCTTTATGTGAAGTTTCAGCAAAATCTTTAAGGTCTTTTTCGGACATTGATGCGGCTAGATCTTCGATTTGTTTACGATATTTAGGATCTAAGTCGGAAGACTTAAGCTCTCCTGTTTTGAGAGCGTAAGCCTGACCCATAAGTCTTTGTTGTGCAATAGAGGTTGATGGCATATTACCAAGCGTAATTTAAGTTCTTAATTTTATTAAGACCGTCTTTAATAGCTTTTGCCGCTTCTGCTGAACGATTACGATAGTATCTATCAGTTTCACCGTGACGTTTTTCTGATTCAATTTCGTCATTTTTAGCAGATGCATATGTTCCATAATCTCTTAGGATAGTACTCATTAAGTGACCGGCATCGGACATCTTAACTTCTCTTCCTTTAGGATTTAAACCAATAAGAACATCTCCGTATGAAGTTTTAGCACCTTTAGCGATTGCATCTTTAATTTGTTGAGTAAGAGTATCAATAGCATCACCAACCATTTTATCAATATCTTCATTAGAAGCACGATCTCTTAGAATAGCTTCATATCGAGATTGATTTTCCGCTTTGAATTCTTTATCTGTTTTGTATGCGATTGCACCAGCTCTAGATTCTGATCTTTCTGCTTTTAGAGCTTTAGAAGATGGAACGGTATCCGGATTAATAGCATAAACTACATCTGAAACATCGGCCATTTTCTTAAGTGTATTAATTCCACTAGAACCATATCCGCGAGAATCTTTATTTCCAAGACCTAATGATGTACCAGCATCAGTACCAGCAACTATCTTATATTCGGCTTTTCCACCTTTAGAAGCCCAACGATCATAAGCCAACCCCATGAACAATTTACCTTTAACAACTGCCAAAGGAACATCAGCTTTAATAGTTCCATAATAGTATTTACCGTCTGGTGATACGTAAGGATTTGGTTTTTCTGTTGTTGAATAATAAATTAGAATTTGGTTTGGGTTTGCGGCAGCATATTTAGCTGCATCGGCTGGAGCAAGAGTAGTAATATCTAAATTAGTTACCTCAGAGGCAGCCACTCCTATTTTAGAGAGAGCATCGAAGAATTTCTTATCAATTCCTCCTTCACGTTGTTTGGTTACAACGCTTTGTAAGATACTAGAATTGAAAGCTTCTAATAGAAGTTCTTGTGATTCATTTAAATGAGTAACAAACTCATTAAAGTTAAGTAATTTCATATTTATGTTTGTTTTGTTTAGAATTTAAAAAGACCAATTGATTCATTGATTTGTTTTTGTGCGGCTTTTTTAACAATATACTCATAAACTCGTTGACCGAATTTAGAAAGAGTATAAACTTGTTGACCTCTATTTTGATAAGCCTCAAAGTATCTTTCGTTTCTTTTGAACCATTTATTAGAATCAAAATCAGCACCTCTTTCTTCGGCTAATTTCTTAACGAATTCTTTTAGCTCAGATTCAGTAACGTGTTTGTTTTTTACAAACTCAATGATTTTGTTGCGGATAGGACCTCTTTCATATACGTTAATAGCAGTGTATTCTCCGTATTTTCTTTTTATTTGATGTGTCCCTTCGTTTAGATCTTGTGACATGTTAAATTGATATTTTTATGATTGTTGTTTTATTTCACTTTTAAGAAAGTCGGTAACTTCTTGAATATCGTCTTTAGATGATGTGATATGATCAGCTGCCCAATCATGTCCATTGTTCAAAAGCATATCTACTTGAGTAGGATTCATTTGTAACAATTCATCTATCATTACTTTGATATTTTCTATATTCTTAAAGAACATGTAATGTTCGACATTATCATGTGCTTCATTTACATCTTCTTTAAATTTGTTGAATTCTGGAATAGCTTTCATATGAAGTTTAGTCTTTTATTATATATTTCCCTTCCTGTTTTCTTTTTAGGAAGTCTTCAAAGGTCTCTAGACCTTCATTCTTGATTGGGTCATTTTTACCTTGAATTTTATTAGTGATTTTGGTAGATATGTCTTTTAGGTCTCTTAGAAGAAGTTCGGTAAGAGTTCCGGTTGGTTTCTTCTTGGGTTTGATGATAGAAGATACCAATATACGGAAGATGATTTTGTTTATCTTGGATTTCTCTAAGTATTCACGAGTAGTTTGATTGATAATGAATCCGATATTAAGATCAAATTGAGGAACATCATTAAAAGACAAAGGATCCATTTCTACTCCTTGATATTTGTATTCGTTCTTCTTAATATATTCATTGAAAATAAGACACATTAACTCAAGGAATCTGTCTTCCTCTTCGGTTTCTTTTAGAGTGTATTGATTAAGACCAGTGATCTTAAGAAACTCAACGATATCAGATAGAATAATTCCATACATATCGGTTGGCTCTCTATCTACTTTCGTATCTCTATTGATTTCTGCAATAATAGGTTCTATTACTTTAGCAGAAACCGTTTCACGATTTTCATCGGATAAGAATTTGAATATAATTGAATCGATGGGTTTACTTAAGTCGTTGTTTAAAGCAGTTTTCTTAAGTTTGGGATTTAAGATGGAAATTACATATTTCGTAAATGAGCTCGTTTTGAAAAGTAAAGTTAATTCACTTTCAGGAGTCTTAATAAACGTCAAAAGATCATCTTTCTGTTTATCATCTAATTTACCATACCAAATAATTGGCGGAGATTGAACCGTTAAAAGATCGGATATCTTTTGTAAAATTTTTGGATCCTCAATCATTTTACCATCAGATACTCGTTGAACATCTGTCAGTATTAGACCATTAAGAGGCATATTATCATATTGAATAGTCTCGGGTTTTGTGTTTAAGAAATATCTGAATCCATAGCGATAACCTTCCGGAAGTTCTTTGATAATAGCTTTTGATAAAGTCTCGATGTATCTTATTGGTTGTTCATATAGCTGAGATAAAGATCTATCAACCTTAGTGATTTTTCCTTCCTTCTTAAAGAAAGTCAATCCATTCTCAGTTTTTTCGAATGCAAATCTAGTCCCACCAACTTTCTCCGAAACAATCACAAAATTGTTGAAAAGTTTTTGGATAAATTCTAAGCCTTCTCTCTGGAATATAGTCTTTAGGGATTGTAATTCTGCCATTATGGTTTATTGGTTTCGGTAGGTTTTTAATTCTTCTAGGAATTGAGTAAGTTGTTCGTCATTCAATTCAGATGCATCTTTAGCTCCGTAGTTTTCGAGCTTGGCATAATATGCTTCTTTAAACGCCTTAGAAGCTTTCTCTTTTAGCTTAAGAACTTTAGCTTCATTTCTTACGTTACGAAATTGTTTGAATTTTAGTATAGCCATTATGAGTCTACTATTTTTTATTATATATTCTCTGAAGATCTACTGTTTTTATCGTGTATGGGAAGTTTTGCTCATCATAGATGGCTTGTCGAGCTAGAGAGTGCTTGTACAGATAGTTTTGGAATTTACCTGATCTATAATCATCCACGAAGTCAACTATAAGTAGCTTCTTTTTATCTTCGTGTTTTCTTAGACCTCGACCAATAGATTGTCGAATAATGACTTCAGATTTGAAGGATTCTGTTAGGTATACAGTATGGATATTTTTTACATTAATACCAGTAGAGAAGGTACCATAGGATGCAATCATAATTTTACCTTCACCCTCTTCTAATGCTTCACGATGAGTTTCTCTAAGATCTTTATCAATTCCTCCATCTATGTAAAGTACTCGACGATCGGTTTTATCTCTTAGCTTGTTGTATATCTTTTGACCATATTCAATACGATAAAAAAGAACTAGAGAGTTTTTCATGTTCTTTAGAATCAGATCAGTAATAAAATCTAGTCTCTCTTCGGATTGAATTGCATAATTCTGTTCCATGTTAAGAAGTTTCTTACGATCATCTTCAGATCTTTGAAACAGAGTTTTGAATCCTTCTTTAACTTCGTTTGAAGCATAATTCATTTCAACAACATATACTTCACATGGAGTGATATGACCTTGTTCTATCAAGAAATCTGCTCGGACATTTGATATAACTGGGCCGGTGTATGCCATAAGAGTTAATCTATCTAAAGTTCCAGGTTTGGGAATAGTTCCAGATAAACCAAATTTTCTTGTTGCATTTTCGCATTTTTCAAGAATAGTTTTAATAGATGCGGATTTAGCTTTGTGAGTTTCATCAACAATAATTGTATCAAATTCATCAAAATAGGATTTGTCTTTTTTGACTAGTGATTGATAGGTTCCTATGACCACATTTGATTTTTCTCGAATAATCGATCCGGCAAATATTTGTTGAATATCTAATTTCAATCTACATGATTCTTCATTATATTGATAAAAGTCTTCAGTGCCTTGAACAACTAGATCGACAGTAGGAACAATCATTAGAATCTTATGAGATTTCTTAGTCTCTAACAAATATGCAATTGCCATATAGGTAATTAGAGTCTTACCAGCAGATGTAGCAAGTTCAGCTAAACAATTTTGATACTTAATGATATTGAATACGGCTTCAACTTGATAATCTCTAGGTTTCATTTTAGCATCTGCCCAACGTTCGTCTACCCATTGCTGCAAATCTTCTAGTGATATATCACGATCAAACTTACGTTCAATACCATTGATTTTTAATTCAAAGTTATATTGTCTAGATAGCTCCATTAGCTCATTCCATAAACCAGCAGGGAGATATCGATTAGATTTGAAGTATGAGATTTTACCATTCCACCATCCTTTTTTTACTCTAGGATCCCATTTGGCATTTGCTACTTCACGTTCAAATGTTATATTAAGTTGCTCAATCTCCATTTCAGTCGCTGAAACGAGAGTAAGTATTTTGTCGTTATGTGTTAGGTTCCATTCCATTAATATGCTCTTTGATTAATTTCCTCGATTTGAATTCGGTTCTTAATGGAGAACCCCATTTTATCAAGTGTTTCTACACATTGCTGAAAGAAGTTTACTTGAGATTCTAATAATTCAGTTTGGCGAATTCTAAGTGCCATATCAGAATCTATGTATTGATTAATTTCTCGATTATCTAATCTAACATCGTGTTGTGTTTTGTAATATTCATATCGAAGTTTTCGATAATTAGTATCAGAGGTTTTCTTTTTATAAAGGGCTACTCTATATTTGGTTATTTTATCTACCATCATATGACGATAAGATAACATAAGAACTTGAGCCTCTGCAATCTTAGATACATCATTTATGTTCTTGATTAGATCAAGTATTTTTGCAGAAAAATCATCTCGTTCGGATGTCAATGCGGTATCTAGGGTTTCGACTTTTTGTTCTTCAGTTGTCATTAAAATAGATTATTTGTTGACTTTTGTTTTTTGCCAAGTTTAACTTCGATGGCTTTCCCTTTATTTTTGGGACGAACTTTATATTTTATGATTGGAATCTCTAATTGATTACCTAGATCTTTGGACACTAATTTCTCAGATGCGGTAAAATCTACCGGTGCTTTGAGGTTTAGATCCTCAAAATCTTCAATTTTTTTAGCTTCATTTTCCATTCTATACAGATCTGATATCGAGAGGGTTGTCTGTAAAATATTCTCCATAATGTTTAATTGCTTCATTCTTAGTTTTCCAACAATAAGCGAATAGATCTTGTAGATCTTTCACCTTTTCACGAACTTTATAATCTCTAACAAGTTTGTTCCACATAAATACTGATCGTTTTTTCTTCAGTATTTCTTCCATTTTCTTTCTGCCAATATAATCATTATCAAATAGATAACGCATATTTGGCATTTCATTAAACATATCAAAAGGTTTATCAATACCCGAAAGTGCTATTGCATTTTTACAAAGGAATGCATCCATAGGACCTTCAAACACAGTAACCGTTTTGGTAAAGTCGGTTAACATTATATTGAAGAATAGAGATAAAGTATTCAAACGCATTACGGTTTCACCACTACCTTCGAGTAGTTTTTCTCGAACAAGTAGATGCATTTTTTCCATGTTATAACTTACATATTTTGCTTCATCGGTTCGTTTACCGAAATTACGACATTGCCAACCTAACACATGTTGTTTATCTGGGGTTAAATTAAATATGTATAGCTGATCTTTTTTTGGATCGTATGCAAAAAATTCCATTTTGTAATGCATGAATCGAGCTTTCAAATAAGCTTCAATACGCATATTTCGATGAGGTTCAACTAGATTAAGTTTAGATTTTACTTCAGCTAAAGGAATTGCACCTTTACGTAATTCATTAAAGATACCTACTTGAAGATAATCTTTAGTCGGTACAACAATGGTATTTGCTTGAATAAAATCTAATACATGGATTAGTTCATCTTTCTGATTGAAGGATTTTCCATGATCTTTAAGAAAATCTACTACGGTTGTATGTGGTTTAGGACATCCACCATTGTAGCAGTGGAATTTTAGATTTTTCCAATAAATATTTCCTCGCTTCTTAAAAGTTCCACCATGTGAATCGCCACAATAAGGGCAAGCAAAATTTATACGATCTAGGTAAGGCTTGGCATTTGCCTTTTCTCCTGTAAATTGTTCACGTAGAATTGAATCCAGCAACGATATGATATGATTCTTTGAAGATTCTTTTAGTTCCATATTTATTATAAGAAAAAAGGGGTCCCGTAGAACCCCTTAGTTGAATATGTGTTAATAAGATATTTGATTATTTAATATCAAATTCTTTCAACCAATCTTCGATGTTTTCATCGTTATTTGCTGGTTGAGTAGTTTCTGGCATTGATTCATTCATTGAAGCAGGAGCAGATTCGGTTCGTTGTGGGGCTGGAGCAGATTTTGCAGGAGAAGATACCGCATTATAAGCAGAACCAGGATTTCCTGTAATTTCACCTAATACACCATTTACTTTTTGGCGCATATCTTCATCCCATGGTTTGAAGTCATAAACCTCGATATCAGCAGCACCTTCGTAAAGATCCATAATCATTTTACGAGATTCAGCATTGTTATCCATTTTAACACCACTTACAGCGATTGGAGTTTTAGCTTGAGCGAATTTACATTCGTCATAATTCCAATAACCACCTTTCATTGTAACTTTTAATGAGAAGTCTTTACCTTCAAAGAAGTCAAAAACGTTAGTTGGTTCTGTTCCCATTTCCAAATCAGTAACATCTGGTTGGATTTGTGCATCAATTAATTTCTTAACGGCACGAGGGTAACGAAGAATTTGTACGGTGTTTTCGAATTCTGGACGTTGTGGATCTTTCATGATATAAACAAGAGAGTAGTAGTACTCTTTACGTTTAATCTTTTCTGCTTGTTTCTTGTCGAATGCAGATTCAGATTTGAATAATTTCCAGAATGTGTCTTGGATAATTGATTTGTCACCAATTGATGAAGGACAATCTACGTAAAAGCCATTTCCACCTGCGTCTTCCAACCAGTATGAGAATTTTTTAACGAAAGATTTTTTGGGATTCTTAACATTCGGTATGAAACGAATGATTGCTCTGTAGATAGAGTCTTTAGATAATTTAGGATCTGTTTTGTAAAGATCCTGACCAGATTTTGGTTTTTCTTCTGTTTTGAAATCATCCAAAGACAGATTGAAGATGTCGAAATTGTTTTCCATTTTACTTACTTTTTAATTTACGTTGTTTATTTAATATGAACTTACTTAAATAACAGATTCACTTACTTACTCCGGATTAAATTAGTTTCACCTAATCTAAGCTTGTTCTACTTACTTGGTTATAACATTTTTTGGATGTTATAGTTATTATATGTATCTCACTTCACTTGAGATTTTTAGTTTCAAAAAATTATGCAGGTCCAGTTAAACCAGTTCCTATAGATAGAGTGGTTACTGTATCGTCATTCAATAAAAGTAACATTGTTTGCTCAATAGGTAGATCAGTAGAGACTTGCTCAGAATTAGCTATTTGCTGTTGTAATTGCAACATCTCTTCTGATTGCTGTCTCATTATTCGGTTTCTGTTATATAGCCAAGATGAATTCATTATGATTTCTTGTTTTTATCGATCCATTCTCTAAATATTCTAGCTGCCTCTTTCATATCAGGAGTACTGTACTTGTGAGTTTTAGCTCGGTTTTCCATGGTAGTGGCAATTGCCATAGCATGATTATGATCAGTTTTCTTTAACTTATTAATGATGGCGATTGTTTTGTTAGCCGCTTCCGCATCAGCATATCCGGTACCTTCAACTTTATCTCCTTCACCGGGATGGAATAGAGTTTTACTTTCAGCTTCTTCAATGGATTCGCTTTTCTTGTTTTTATCGATCCATTCACGGAATATCTTCATAGCATCACGCATTCCATCTGTTTGATGTTGGTGTTTTTTAGCACGAGATTCCATTGTGGTTGCAATAGACATAGCCCAAACTCTTTCTCCTTTATCCATAAGTTTATCTAGCTCCTTTATGGTAAATTCGGCTTTTTCTTTATTGGCATATCCAGTTCCTTTGATTGCATCTCTTCCTCCTTTAGAATAAAGACCAATATCTGGTGGATCTGATTTGTAATATCCTCTTTTTACAGTATGTCCGACACGTCTTTCCTTTTTAGGTTGGTCTTCATTTTTTACTTCATTTAAGAAGTCATCGAAATGTTGTATATGTTTCATAATATATTTATCTTCTATTTTATGCCAAATTTAATTGTGCGGTGTATTAAAAAAAGTTTCATAAAAAGCCGTAGCTTCTGATTTAGTATCAAATAGATCTTTTTTATCTATTCCATCTTCGTTATATTCAACCCACCATTTGGTGCCATCAAAATCCATATTTATAAATTTTTTCATATTTTATAGTCCGTAAATTGATTTAGTTGCGTTAAAATTTTGAAGTATTTCGGCATCGGATAACATTCTATTGTAACATAGAACTGTGCCTATACCTCCTTGATAACAGGTTCCGGAATAACCTGTACCAATTCGTAAATCACCGGCTGCAACTAATGCGGTGCTACTTCTTGAAACATAATCTTGAATCCAAGCGCTCCCATTTTTGCTTCGAAATCCAGTTCTAGCAGCGGAAGTTTTCCCGGTTGACATTTTTATTGATATCATTGTCCAGGTATTTGCAACAGTTGCTTCAGTTCCAGCATAATCATAATTACTATATCTACTATAATAACTTAATCCGGATCCAACCTCCCACGTCATTGCTAATTCCTGTTCATATGATTGATATATGGTCCCTGCCTTTTCGAATATTGTTCGTCTCGAACCTCCTTGATCTCCATATATCCATAATATTACAGTACAATCTCCTCCTAGATCAACTAAACTTGAATTAGAAGTACACTGCCAATAACCTGAGTTATTGAAACTAAATCCGGAAGCTCCTCCCATTGTCGTTAATGGAGTTTGAGTACCGAATGAGGTCAATGTTAAATTACTTCCACTCAGGTCATACCAAGAAGTTCCTGTTCCTGAATAAGACATACTACTAGAAGGATTCAAATATAATGATAATCCAGACCAAACTATTCCTGGCCAAGATGTCCAATATCCATTAGAATTTAACCAGGTTCTGGCAGAATATAAAGATGCAAATGATTGGTTTCCTACTTGATTAGATAATGCAATAAATGAATTATCTGTCTTAGATAAAGATCGTTTATAACCTATATCCGGTACAGATATTATTTCTGTTCCACCACCTGCAGTTCTAGGACCAGACGTAGGATAGGCAATAATATATCCAGGATCTTCATCCGGACCAGATCGCCAAGTTACTCCAGTCGCAGTTAAACCTGCATTTGGTGTTCCAGCAGCAACAAAGCCAACCTGATCAGCACCGGCAAATGTAGATCCTGTATTATAAGCAAATGTTCTGGTTGTTGGCATATTATATCTTAATTCACTTTATATATTCAATATAAAAATACTGAATCTGACCGTATCAAAATTACATATAACCTTTATCTAAGGTGATCGAGGAAATAATATAGTTCTTCAGGCAGTACTAGTAAGTTACTAGGTAATTCTCCTTCATTCTCCTTCATTCTCACTTATATCTAATAAGTAATTAACATAATTCTCTTCCTCACCGAATCTAGGGTTTTCGTACCAAGGCCAGTTAGTATCAACAAAAGCCCAGTCTTCTACTCCTAGTTCTTTAAAACGATTACGTATCTCCCAATTGTAGAATACTGAAATGGATCTTACTCTTCTTTGAATGTCGGCTCTAGCATTACCATCATCCTGAGAATTTCCTCCATGATAATATTGGAAGTAAAGAGGTTTTGGGATGTGTACCATTTTGGTATGTAAGAAAGTTCTAACAATTAACTCATAATCATCGGCTATTGATAGTCTTCTATTATGCGATCCTATTGCTAAATAAACATCTCTTCGCCATGCACGAAAGTGATTTGGAACTGCCACGATGTGACGTATTGTAAGTGGATTGATGTTTGGTTGATCGACGGATTTGTATTCTCTTCCATTATGAGTAAAGTCATAATATTTACCATAACCTAAAGCCCATGTTCCATCTGGTCCATAAGTTAAAGATTCATGTTGTTCATTTATCTCAACACAATCAGAGTAATAGAAACCGGCATCAGGATATTTTCTGTAAGCTTTAACGATGTATTCATTTGCTTCTGGGTGAAGTTCGTCATCATGATCCATTTCCATTAAGATTTCTCCTCGAGAAAGCATGAATGCTCGATATTTAGCTTCACCAATAATTCCACCACTAATAGGAAGTATTCGATACACGGTTACTCTAGGATCTTCTGATTCTATTTCTTTAGCTAATCGAGTGGTATATTCATCAGTTGAATCATCTACAATTACCCATTCCCAATTTGTGTAGGTTTGTGATTTGATTGAGTTGTAAGTTCTTCTTAGCTTATCTCCGGTATTGTAAATAGGAGTGATGATACTTAAAAGAGGTTCATCATCTTTTCTATTAAGGATATATGATGTTGCACATTGATAGGCTTCTTCTCCTATTTCTGGAGTGTATTCAGAAAAATGTAACCATCTTTGTTTAAAGTCAAATGATGAACTCGAAAGTTGTGGATAATCTGACCAATCACCACCGATAGTAACTATACAATCAGGGTTAAATTCAGAAACAACCTTTTCATCATAAGCTTCACAACGTTTAACGGTAAGTTCTTTACATTCAAAATAAGGAGGGTTGTTAGATAAAAGCTCAACATCTTGGTCATGTATCAATAAGATTCTTGGAAGTTTTTTATTGAGCTTGGGTTTTTGAAAGTAATTATAATGAGTAAGAGTTTCGTTGATAAAATTGAATACTTCTGGTTTGTCTGCTTTAATCGCATCTATGAAATATCCATCTCCACTATAATGAGAGTGGAATCTATGAGGATTCATTGAGCCTTTGTGTATAAGTAACTGGGCAACGTCAACTCCTTGCCATCTCATATTTTCTATATTAGCTTCTCTGATATGTACACCAGTGAAGTCTTTTCCTTCCACTAATTGATCGAATACCCAGATACCTGGTTTGTTTACTCGATCTTTGACGGTTTGGAAAAAATCTAAGTGTATTGCATTATCATCGTCTAGAATGTATATCCATTCATCGTCAGGTAAAACATCTATTAGCTTATTGATTAGGGTATATCCGAATGTATCAGGTTTTCCCTTTTCAATAATAACTGAATCCGCTTTATCTTCCAGGAAACGAAAGATCTCCGATGAAACAGAGAAATTTCCTAGTATGTCAATTATAACATACCAATCTATTTGAACATCTTTTATTCGAGAAGCTTCAATCGACTTCCATACGTCTTTTATGTACTCAGGTCGAGTGAGCCTAGTTATGATATTAATTTTCATGCAAATACAGTCTTTATCTACTTATATGATGGATTGGGTGATAGGGTTTAATCTAGATAGGGCTACCGCATCGACGATATCATCGATAGGTTTTGGGATTGCGAATTCGCCTTCTTGGACAAATCCAAGTTCAGAAATTTTATCTCTAAGAGGACTAGAATCTTCCATGAAACGGGTAACCATCATACATTTTGATGCATTACCATTACCGGTATACATCTTCTTAATAGATTTAGGTGGCCAAACCCAAGTCTTCTCTCCACAGATTTGTAGAATTTTTACTTTTAGAAATGAATTATAGGTAATTAGATCGATAAAGGAATTTCCTTTAGATCCAAATGAATAACCTTCTATATTGATAAATTCTGCTTTATCTAAGTAAGGTCTAATATGTTCAATGATTTGGTCGGATAAACGATTGGCATTACGAAGTTTTATTCGTTGATCCTCTAGACTATCTTTGGTATTTGCCGTCTTTTCATAACTAACAATAGTTACAATTTTGTCAATTGCATCATGAGTACGGAATGCCGCTTTACCTGATTGGAAATTTGGAACGAATGAGAAAAGTGTGTATTTACCTTCGTCGTTTATAGATACGGCAGTACTATTAATTGAAAAGTCAATTCCTATTATCATAGACGTTTTCCTAATGCAGCACCTAATGCAGCACCAACTAATCTACTAGTTAGAAGATCGAAAATCACACCTTTTTCAATACCCAATACGTTTGCAATGATTTTACCAACCGATGAACCCAATGCAAAACCGGTTAGACCTCCTAAGATAGATCCCAAGAAACCTTCATTAGTTAGATCTTCATTGAAAGATTTCATTCCTTTATTTTTGTCTAGGTATTCACTACAAAATTCTTTTATAGCTTTGTCTACTTTAGCTTCTTCTTCTTCAGTTAGCTCAGTCTTAAGGTTCTCATTAAGAGCCTTGATTTCTTCTTCAGAGAAAGTGCTAGTTTCTATAAGATATTCTTTGAATGTTTTCATTATTTAATAGCTTTTGTAATTATTTCACTTAATTCAAATGTATCAACACGGAAACTTAAACCAGCAGCTGAATTATCTATTGCAAAATATAGAGAATCCGCAAATTTAGGCATTGCTGAGGTTAGTTTTGTTTTAATAGATTCAACCATTTCATTTTTTGAAAATTTATCTAGAGTTTTACTATCCGGAATAAATTGAACAGATAACCCTTTAGTATCGTTGAATACATGTATGGTGAAATTCATTTTATTGATGGTAACTTTTCCTTCGTTGATAAAATTTTCAAAATTAGGTATTTCCATGTTGTTATGTTGATTTTATTATATATTTGATAAAATTTCGGTTATTGAACTTCAAATTCTAGCTTTAGCTCGTTGAATGCAAATGTAGCTTCGAATGTTCTAAATTCTGGAGTAAGTTCAGAGTATGACATTGTGAATTGATTCATTCCGGTAAACAAACAATCTTTGAAAATTGATGAATACATCTTATTTCCTTCAGCATCAAATATTCCAATAGGAACATCAAATGTATAAGGATCTCTATTATCGAAGTTGTAGTAATGGAAGAATGTTTCTAACATTATCCAGTAATTAACATTACCGTCTAAGAGTTGAAAAGTAATGGTAAAATTACGATCAATTAACATCTCTGGTGAAAGTGCTTGACGGAATCTTCTGGTGGTTCCTTTTGCTTCGGCATAATACCCAGGTTTAACTTGTTCAATTGGTTGATAGTTAAAATTAGGAATTGATATAGATTGTATAGAATAATTGATTATGTCTGCTACATCAGTAACCGGAGTTGGCATCCTAAAAAGATATGGCGCATATCTCTCTTTAATTTCTTGAGGTACAAATATTCTAGGTAACTCAACTTTAAAGAGGTCATTTCTATTTTGGAGTATCATTTACTTAATTTTATTTGTTATGATGGCCTACCACCTCCACCAAAATTACTAGCTACTATTGAATTTCTAACATTAGTTCCTTTTGAAGCAGATCCTTTAGATGGTGAAGTTGATTGGAATGCAGCTGGTATTGTTACATTAGTAAAATTGGTGAAACTTGGAACTGATATAACGTTATTTGCAAAGCTTGATCCACTAGGTCTTACTGGACTAACTGCAAAATTAGATGCATTAACACTCACTATTGAAGATGCCGGAGGTAAAAGAGATCTTGGGTTGTTTGGATTCACGAGAGGTAATTCTCCAAAATTTCTTATTGTTATTGGACTATATGGGAGTACGTCTGTTCTTACTGGAGTTGCTCGAAGTGATGCGATAGTTGCATTAAGAGTACTGATCAAGGCCAATAAACGATTATTCTCATTAGTTAAACTAACTTTCTCAGAAGTTAGATTTTGTAATTGAGTATTTATTTGGTTTATTGAAGTAGTTGCAGCATTTAATTGAGCAGTTAACGAATCTATTGTAGCTTTAAATTGAGCATCTTCTATGTTATCTGATGCCAAGAATGTAGCTTGATCTTTGAGTGCTTGTACTAAATCCGCATTAGCTTTAGATAATCTAGTTTGTAGATCTGCTATAATATTGTCCTTATTAGCTACTGTTGAGTTACGTTCAACTATAATATTTTCTTGTCTATTAATCTGGCCATCTTTTTCATTGATGGTACCAATCAACTCTTCTATTTTGTCTAGCTCTGCTAATTTAGCATATTCTGCCGATGAATAGAATTTACCTGTATAAAGTAATTGTTTTTCTCCTCTTGCATTAGCCGCATTGGTTTGTGCAGTATTAGTGATATCCACCGAAGTAGCTCCAGTTAGACCGGCAGTAGTTCCTTTCTCATTTCGGATGTAGATATTAAATTCTCTATCTTTTAGTCCAAGAACATTAGTTGCTTGAGTTTCGTTAAGACGAAATACAACTTGACCTCTAGCTTTATCGGCTGATGGAGTTGGAAATTCTTCAAACGAAATAGATTCGTCTGTATTAGATCCAAATCCTAGAATAAGATCACCGAGCCCAGATAAATCTAGAATAGTATTTGCATTATTCTTATTTTGATACATCGTAAATCTGATATACGAAACTCCTTTAGATACCATTATTCGACCTAAACTCTGTGGGAATATTCTTAGAACCGTTCCATTTTGAATTACTCTTTCAACAGTTCCGGCAGCAGCAGTGGTTCCGGTTGCAACATTATCCCATGCAATAGATATTGCATTATTATCAGTGAATGAAGTCAAATACTTAACGTTACTAATTACCGGCTCAATAACTCTTTGTAACTTAATTTCTTTTGATACAATTTGATTGTATACCTTAAGTTGAATAGGATTAGATCCCAAGTTAATTGCTTTAAGTGTTCTACCATATCTATTAACTTTACCAGAAATCATAGATGAGGTTTTCCAAATCTGTGAATTGTCGTTTCGGTTGTATAGTCGAAGAACATAATCAATCTTAAACGAAATAGCATTACCGTTCTTAATTACAGGACGGTAAGTATTAGGCAAATCATAATTATCTGTTTGTGAAAGCTGTACATCGGCAGTTTGTACCCATGTATAGGTTGCACTAGTTTGATCGTAAACATATTCAGATACGACTAAATCATGTAGTAACATATAATCGTATCCAGACTTATTAATATCTAAGATGAAATTCTCGATGATATCTCCGTCAAATTTACCATAGAATTCAACATAATCTCCATCATTCGATTCAGCAATATAAGCACTAATAGCTTCAAATTGATCTTTAGTAGGTATTTCTACTTGAACACCTTCAAAGAAGGTTAGGTAATTTTGTCCATCTACAAAAGTTGGGTTATTCAACCATCTAAATTCAATTTGAATATTTTGTGATTGAACAAGTCCAGATCCATCAGTTATTTTTTCTGCAACCGAATCTCCAGTAAGTGTAGTATACCAATAATCATATATTAGATTGTATAGAGAAAGTGCTCTAATTTCCACATATGAATCATAAACTCTACCACCAAATAAGAATGATGATGGGTTAAGAGTTTCCCATGAATCTGATTTTGAATAAAGTAAGTTTGCAAGAATTAAATTCTTTCCATCTCTTTTCTTTGCCTTAATTGACGCAGCAAAAGCTTCATTTCCCTGAAAGTTAAATCCTTGTACTAAATGGAATCTTATTGTATCATATACTGGAGATTTAGCTGTGTTAAAACTTATTGGAAGTAAGTTAGATGGTGTTAAATCTGGATCGTAATCGTTATAGAAAACAATACGATTAATATCAAGGTCTGCTATTTTAGACTTAGATATTTGTGCATATGAATGATTCCTGATATTAGCGGTTCCAACTGGAAGACCATCTTGAATTGTTCCGGATGCATCATCATTTAGAATTTGATATTCTCCTGTATGTAGATTTTGTGTCTTCCATAATGCTGCAGTTGTAGTAGGGATACGAAACTCGTTCCCGGGTACATTGATCTGATCTTGATCCGCATAGATGTATTCCATCAGTACGGCATCATTAAGTAAAACAAATTTTGAAGATGTAGCCATTTACGTTTATTATTTAGAAGGGCTTAAAGAGCCTTTTAATCTTCTTATTCAAGTTATATGTAATTCCTAGACCTATGGATACATTAGGACCAACTGTTTTGTTCATTGGATCTACTCCAACACCAACACCAACATAAGGTCCAAATACCCAAGAGGATTCGTCTGATTGAATCATATCTTTATCAAGTATAGATCCTTGAATATCAGATATTGACATTCCAGGATAATTAGATTTTACAAAAATTTGGTAAGATCCATCGAGCTTAACCAAACCAGTGGTCACCGAGATGCCAATTTCATCGTTTGTTATAGTGGTTCCTTTATCTAGAACATTCGTTGAATCGTATTGAATCTTAGATATCCCTGCCAACTTCCTGTAGTTACCCTTAGAAAAAATCGTATCATATTTCCAACCAATATCCACAATTCCATCGGCATATTTAGTGATGGTATTTGTTAGATAAATTGGATCAGATTTGATTCCGGCATTAGCCGTAGTAATCATCTTAACATCTCCTTTTAGGTTTTTAACCTCTTTATAAAGTTCGGCATTAAGTTCTTTTAACTTCTTACCATCTGCAATAAAAGTATTCTTTAAGAAAACTTGCTCACCTAATTTATTAGTTGTTACTCTAACTGAATCATGTAGAGCTTTTTCATTTTGCCCGGCTATCATTAATTCATCTTTAAGACCATCAGTAACTGAACATTGTCTTAAAAATAGAAGTAACATAATCACGAATCCTATCATTAGGACTTGATTAAGCTTCAATTTTTTGTAATCAAATTTCATAGTTTATTTAATTTTATTATCCCATTCTTGCTGGTCCAGTCCAACCAGTTGAATGATAAACCCAAAGTCCTTCTTGACCAATTGGAGCAGTTCCTCCACCTAATTGATATACCATAAGACCTACTGTAGCTCCAGCGATCGCTATTCTTTGGGTGTGAGTCATTCTCGGCGGAGCAAAACCTTTAGTGGTTGAGTTAGCAGATAGAACTGCGGAATCAGGGAAACCCAATGGATTGTATCCCGGAGTTGAATATCCTGTAATAGGATCTCCGAATACACCAACCTTAGAAACCATACCTCCTGTATACCAAGGTCCTTTTTCAAACCATGATTGTGCATATGCATCATCACCAAAAATAGAATATCCACCAACTAAAAGGGATGCATCTACGGAAGTAGGTCCTTTAGTTGTTATCTTCTGTATATTTCCACCAAGCGGTACAGATGCTTGAGATTTTCCTTGAATTATAACGGCTCCACCAAAAGCAGCGGCAAATGTCGAAGGCATTCCAGCACTTCCAGCATTTTGTTGCCAATATTGTGAAGATGCATTAGCATCTCTATTCCAAATTTCATCACCTACAGTTAAGATACCTTCATTTCCGAAAGATCCAGTTCCACCATAATAACCAAATAGGTTATATGAGGCAGATGCTCCAGGGTAATTTTTTACATGACCTTGATATATTGCTCCTTGAATTCTTATTCCATCCGTTGGTGCAACTGCATCTCGGTGTATATCAATACTACTACCGATTGTTACTGGACCTCCAATAGCCATCTTAGATCTAATGTATTGACCAGTTGATCCAGCGAGAGTAGAGTTACCGGTTGGAAAGTTTAATCCAACGACTACCGCTCCACCATTTACACCAGTTCCACCAGGATTAATCCAGATATTAGGCGATGGGTTAGTTGCTCCTCTAGCAAAAGTTCTTAGAACGATATCATCAAATCCATAAACAACAGTAGCTCCACTCACAAAAGATGTTATGTTATATGCCGGAGTAAGTCCTTGAATAAGACCACCACCACGAGCATTAATAACATCATTCATCGATAATACTCTTAAATTTGACAAGTTGATTGGAAGAGTTAGACCATTAATACCACCACCGGATCCATTAATTGTATTTAGATTTGCACTATCTTGAATAACGTGGAAAGGAACTTTAGGAGTATATGATTCTGAATTCCACGCTCCATTTAAGAAACCGGTAGATCCAGTAGCTCCTGGAACTGGACCAACGACACCAAATCTGGATGATGCAAATTGGGTTCTAGGAACTCCAGTTGAATCAACTGATGCGATAATTTTAGCAATTGCATTTGATGTATTATTGGCATGTAATGATATATGTGAATCGTAATTATTCGATGCACTAATTCCTCCAGTATTTCCTCTAGATATAATTAGCCCGGCTACAATATTACCAGCTAAACCAGCGGTTGAACCGATAATTGTATTTCCTAATCTATGTTGGTAAGTTCCAACCGCATAGGATCCTTCAACTCCTTGAATTACTACTGCACCTTGTTTTCCAACTCCAGTAGAAAGAGGATTGAATCCAATACTTTTTGAGAATATATGATGAAACCCCATATTAGAACTTCCAGTTGTATCATTACCAGTTAACCAAGATTTCTCATTTAGATAATCATTGAATTTCATATATTGGGCTTCTAGGTAATAATTAGCCGGAGATTCTAAAGGAGTAGTTCCACCAATCTTAATTGCCATTGGCATTTTAGGAGAATGTACTACTGCTCTTTGTATTATAGTTCCATTAAACCAAGGATCTGTTGTTGTAGTTTCGAATCCATAATACGTAAAGTCTAGAGCCGATACTGATGCATTAAGATCTCCGGATGTAGGAAGTGTTCCGGCAGTGCCAGAAGTTAAACCAACGGCACCAAATGCAATTCCACTAACACTATCTCCATCGATATATCTTTGAATAACCGTTAGAGTGGGTAGCTGTTTTTGTAGGTTAGATCCGGTAGGAAAGAATCCAAAATCGGATAGCTCGTTTTGAGCCCAACCAGTAGATCCCATAAACACAATATTCTTCTCAGCGCCTACATATGAAATAATATCTCTATTTGAACTTGTTATTGAAGTGGCACCTCCAGCAGTAGCTGCAACCCATGAGTTAGCACCTATGTCTGTAGCTCCTCTAAAATATTGCCATTCGAATGAACTTCCAGTTGCACCAACCGGACCACTCGGTCCAACAAGATTAATTCCTGTATTGTACCATCCGGTAGATCCACCAGTATATGAGTATATGAACACGGTTCCACCAGTACTCACAAATCCATCACCTAGTTCTAATGGATTTCCGAAGTAATCTCCTGTTATTCCGCCATAAGTAGATCCAGCAAACCAATAGTTTCCTCGATCTCCAATTGGTCCCTGTCCTCCGGCATTACCGGTTACACCGATTTCTCCTTGAGGACCTCCACCACCTAGAATTACTTGATCGAAGTTAAAATTTATCTTTTCAACTGCATCTAAGAGAGAGTCTGATGGAAAAAGTTCTTTTATTGAAATGTTAGCCATTTACTTATTTTTTATTTAATGTCACCGTGCAAGAAATTGAAACTTGCTTGTCTGTTGGTAGATTATATATCAAGCTAAAATTCAATGGGTTATTTCCT